>OGCI01000339.1_pt1 | contig 58066 bp, 39 predicted proteins | sample 1570021 | NCBI WGS metagenome assembly OGCI01 (sample SAMN06264664, study PRJEB24512) | hot springs metagenome | isolation source: Hot spring water | place: South Africa: Tshipise | collected 2015-06-21
CATCCTTTTGTGGGACAGCAACCCAACTTGATAAATTGGCTCCCGGAACAATTAATTCTGCATTTGAATCATAAAGAATAGGGGCATTGAATCCTTCAAGTCGCGGATAAAATAACCACTCTCTACTACGCGGTCCATTATAAAGCATTTCTGAATAACCATCTGCAAAACGAACATAAAGAAACCTACGTTCCGGTGATAGGCTCGACATAAATTCCTTCAAGTTGGGATAGTTGTTCATCCATATCCGCGCAATATCAATATGAGGAATGCTTCCCTTCCACTGCATCGAAGAACGAAGTGTGAAACGTCCTATGCCAGCGCCTGTATTCCGTAGTGCCCAAGGCTTTCCTGCTATCCATGCACCATTGAAGAAAGAACGCCAGGCATGGTCGTTAGAGGAAGCATAAGGATGTTGATTTAAATCATTATTTAAAACAGACATCCCAATATTTAAAGCCCCTCTTAAAAGCTGGTCTGCTTGTGCCTGACGGAGAGATAATTCAGATGTATACGACTCACCTTTTGTAACAAAATAAAAAGTAAAACCAATGGCAAGAAGAATGGCAATAATTCCAATGGCCAGGACTAATGCCGCACCCGTGTCCGGTTTTCGCATAAGCAAAACTCTCCTTAAAAATTTTATATACCTTTGTTCTAAATCTTCCTTCAGAACAAAGTTTATTAAATTTTACGATAGATTGAGTTGTTTAATAAAATTCTTTACATTCCTGCGGGCATTCTCCTCGGTTGTGGAGTTCGTAGTCCGCATGGAATATCAATAGATTGACTAAACCAGCGCCTGAAATCAGAAACACCGGGCTGCGGCTTTTCGGTACAAACCCAGGCACTAACGGTTATTCGAACGGGTAATCGTTCAAAGAAAATAGTTGCAAAAGGAGATGTTTGACTTGGGTCCGTTCCTTTCATCTCTGTCCAAACCCTATCTAAAAATGCTGTTAGGCATTCTGCTTGTTGTTGAGATAACGATCCAGACGGCAAAGAAAGGTAATGGGTAAAAACTGGGATACTTCTTATATCATTAAAATACATTACAGTCTGGTTCTCTTCAGACTGGTAGGAAAAAATATTCCCAGGAAACAGTAAATCTGTCGAGGTTATTAATCCATTAACTTCATCAACCCAATAAGCATGAGCGCCGAAACCATCTGATAATACATAGTCCAGCGGATTTAACTCGTATGTCTCCCAAAAATTATATAAGACAACCCCGGTAGAAAAAGGATTTCCTGTTCCTCCAGTAAATAATTGATAAAGATACATTTGGTCTTTTCGGGCTATTGATAAATCATAACTCCAAATATAGGGAGATAGATTTAGTACATTTCCCTGACCTGTGATAGCACGCACATTCGATGGATTTTTTAGTAAATTAGACCATTCATTACAATATTGTCGGGAATTATATACTTGCATCAATAAAAGTCTCAACTCTGTTTTACGAATAGTTAGTAAGTCATTTATAAAATTTTTATCAATTGTTTGAAAGTTTGGGTTATCCACATAGTTCCTTAAATCTTTAATTGCGTTTACAGTTGGTGTTTGACTCTCTACTGGACTTATCATACTCACTCCACTTTGAGTAGCAGTGCCTTCAATAAGAAATGCATGTAATAAAGCATCAACACTTGTATATTCTGTAAATAAGAAGGGATTTTCAGCAGTAGATAAATCAGGTTCAGGTATTAACTGTAATTCTGATGCTGAAGAATTAATAAAACCTTTTTGTATTTCTATATCTATAATATTTGTCTTCGAAATTTCTTCCACACGAAAAAGAGCCATTGGTTGAATTAAAACACGATAGGCTTGTTCTTCAACCGAAAATTGTGTCCCCACATTCATTTCAGACTGTACTTCTGGAAATGGATCTCCTCCCGTAAGCAAACTATTTAATGTATTCACGATTGTTGACACATCACAATTGGGAGGTAAGGTTGCCTGAATTCGCGAGAGAATATCATCAAAGAAATATGTTGCACTCACATTCGGAATTTTATTAGCTTCTCTCTTCATTCCCTTTTCTTTTTCAATTCTTTCCGGTAATTTATCTTTAGGTCCTATCGGTAGCCATGTCTCAAAAACAGGAATGGATGGACTCGGAGCAAAAAAATAAGTTACTCTGCCTACCTGACCGTTATCTAACATGGTTACGAATGTTAACGCTGTTGGTGTTCCATAAAACTGAACTTTTTCTCCACGGTTTGCAAGGGTACAGGCTCGTTCCAAATCTCGAGCTAATACTTCCATAGCAGAACGTGCATTTCCATAACTTTCTTTTATCATATATCCTTGATGAGTAGATTCAATCGCGGAAACAAACATCGTAACCAAACCTGTCAGAATAATGGACAGTATAGTCATCGCCACTATAACTTCAATAAGGGTCATACCCTTTGTGTTAACATACCTATCGCCCAAAAAGAAAAATGAATCTATATTTTTACTGTTGTTCAGTAACATAGGTAACGAACCTTTCTTCTCTTCCATCATTAAGTCTTACCTTAAAAGTAACTCGATACAACCCTTTACCTATAGGAACACGCGAAGCAGAAGCACCATAATGCTGATATAACTCATACGCACTGGCTGTTGTTTCTATCATCTGAAAAGCATTATCTTTTAACCATGAATTTAAGCCTGTAGAAAGAGCACCCCCTACACGAACACGGCTCATTTCTGTTCGTGCCAGATTTGAAATATTTGCATTGGCAGAAGAATCTGTCAACAGTTTTTGGGCCGACGGAAACAGTGTAAATATTGCAACCAACCCACCAGCAATAATTGCAAGGGCAATAACGATTTCTAATATAGAAAAACCTGATTGTTTGTTCAAATATGTATTTTTTTGAAATGTATGTTTCTTCATAACTCTGTTCTAATCCTCCCTGTAACCCGGAATAAACTTAACAAACTCATATTATGTGTTACCCATATAGCATTTGCAGGAACTTGTCCCTGAATATTTGCCGGTAGGACAACGGGCTCTGAACTCGTTGCGTCCACCAAAGCGAGAGTATATCGCTCCTTTACAAACACATTTGAACTGGGGACCAATTTCCCGTCTGGCTTAAAAATATGTGCGTACCAGGAATATTTGTTACCCGAACCATCTGAATATGCTAAAGATGCTTGCACAGTATACTCCAAATCTAAAAAGGGTACATTAACTTTCGTTAATCCAAGAAGGGAAGTAGAATTCCCCTCATCAATGGAACGCAAAAGAGGAACTGTAATTGTTAGAGAATTAGGAACTACAATATTGTCTCGAAACTCTACATTACACAGAATGACCCCACTCTCAAACCGTTTATTTAAACCATATTCTGATTTGGACTCTATCGGGACATAAATACTATCCCAACTATCGGGAAATCCTAACCTATCTCGAATATCATCAAACCCTTCATTATTCTTTCGACTTATTTCATACATCACAGAAGCAGAAACCAATGCATGAATATGACGGTCCCCTGTAATAATCCCCTGACTTGTTTCAACATTTGTTACAGGGACAGGAACAAACACATCACTATATACAACGGCTGTATTTACTCGATAAGTTGATGCATAAATTCTGGCAACCTGCATAATCTGGGCCAAGTCTCGAGCCGTTCGTTTTACAGGGTCCGTTGCGTCTCTGTAAAAACGGAATATAGATGGAATCGAAATAAGGGTCAACATCCCTACGATTCCGATTACAACCAGAAGTTCTGTTAATGTATAACCTTGTTTTTTACCTCTAATATACATTTTTCACAAAGTCTTTCATATTTAGAAGGGCAATGTATGTTTAACCTTCCCATACATTGCCCTTACTTTCATATTTTAAATATGTACTAATTGTAGAAACGGATCCAACTCTGTCCAGGGTCCCAATTATTAATATCATCTCCACCCCCTTTATATTCTTCTTCCTGGGCATTATAGCTGGCAGAACCTTGATAACTTCCTCCTGGTAAAGGATTTGCTAAATTTGAATTATACACCCCCTGGCCTGAAATCATATTTGCACCATAAGACCAGATGAAAGCCAGTTTTCCTTTATCCGCAGGAAAACCTACTTTGATGTCTTGATTGTTTTCTGGGTCTTTAGTATCAAATGTCAAAGTATCACTTCTTTCTCCTCCTAATACGCCCGGCAAGGTTTTTTCCTTTTTCCCTAACATATAAATACGGAATGGAATAGGACCATTTCTGGGAGGCCAAGGGCCCGGATAAATGTTATACAGATTACCCCACGGGTCTAAGGCAATATCTTCAAGATATCCAACACCCAGTCGCATTACTACATCTGTATCTAAAATCGTAGAATATGCAAAGCCTAATTCGGGGTCTTCTCTTCCATCTAATACTCTTCTACCTTCTCTTAATAGAGCATATAAAGTATTGGTATATAATTTAATAGCTTTTTGGAAATGCTGAGAGGTCATTACATACGGGGGATCGTTAGAATCAAAAATGTAACTCCTAACATTACCAGTGTCAAATAAATAATTCAGATTCTGTACATTCGCATCGGTTACCATCTTTGTTAATGCAAGTTCTATCGACTTAATATCCCCTAAAGCCCGTGTAGCCCTACCCCGCGCAATATATCGAGCGACATTGGGGACTATGATGGCCGCAAGGATTGAGATAATAGCCATCACTACAAGTAATTCTACAAGTGTAAATCCTTTTTTTCTTTTCATACGGTCTTCCTCCACTCAGGGTTCAGACGATTTTCTCGTCCTTTCAGTTATAAGTTCTTGTAAATTATTAAACTTTCATTATATTTATACCATAAAAACAGCAATAGTTGCTGTATTTATTCAACTTTTATGTTCCGCTGATAGTATCGCCGAGTGTGAATATTGGCAAGTACAGGGATACAACGATAAAACCGATAATTCCACCCAGAACAATAATAATGGCCGGCTCCATTAATGACAACATGGCTTCAACCGCCGCTTCTACTTCCGCGTCATAGATGTCAGCCACTTTATGCAACATTGAATCAAGACTACCTGTCTCTTCACCCACATCAATCATATTTACTACCATTGTAGGAAATACCTTGGTTTGGTCCAGAGGCGCCGCTATGGTATCCCCTTCTTTTACACTGTCATGGACTTTATCCACCGCATCCTGAATAATCTCATTGCCGATTGTTTCTTTAGTAATCTTCAATGCTTGCAGGATGGGCACACCTGAAGTAATTAGTGTCCCTAAAGTTCGGGCAAATCTTGCCACAGCTACCTTCGTTACTAAATCGCCAATTAACGGTAATTTTAATACAGCCCGGTCACGAAACCTTCGAACTGCATGGAATTTGAAAAGTATTTTTATAAAAATTATTGTCCATGCAACAATAGCAATTAACATCCACCAATTGTAAATCATAAAATCCCCTGCTTTCATCAGGAATTGTGTAGGCCACGGAAGTTGCCCACCAAATTCCTTGAAAATATCCGCAAAAACAGGGACCACTTTAATAAGCAGGAACATCACAATTGCGGAAGCAATGATAAGAACCGCAATAGGATAAATCATAGCCGACTTTACGCGCCGTTTTAAGGCCTCTCTCCGTTCCATAAATTGTGCAATACGATTAAGTACTACTTCTAACATACCGCCCACTTCACCCGCCTTTACCATATTAACAAAAAGACGGTCAAACTGTTTCGGATGTTTTGCAAGTGCTTCTGAGAATGTACTACCGGATTGTATATCAGTAGATATTTCTCGAAGAATATCCTTTAATTTACAGGGCTTCATTTGTGCAATTAATACATTCAAACTGCGCAACAGAGGTAAACCTGCATCAATCAATGTAGATAATTGGCGGGTCATAACCACAAGTTGTTTGGTCTTTACCCCCCCAAAATAAAGTTCATTTAATCCTTTCTTTTCTCCGCGCGCCTTTCGCTCATCACTTCGACGAGCTTCGCGAACATGCGTTGGAAATAGCCCTAAACTTCGCACATCGTTAATCGCGAGAGCCACACTATCTGCCTGGATAATGCCAAAAACTTCCTTGCCTTCTCGATTAATCGCTCGATAAGCATATTTAGGCATGGTTCCAATTCCTTTTATTAATCATCATAATTATCTGTATGGGCAATTACTTCTTTCGCAGAAGTAACACCCTGAATACATTTTATTATACCTTCTTCTCGCAGGATACGCATACCCAATTTCTTTCTTGCATATCTACGAATATCATACGCCATTGCACGGTCTAAAATCATTTCGCAAACTGTTTCATCAACTTGTAATATTTCAAACAAACCCGTTCTACCCATATATCCGATATAATCACATGCCGGGCATCCCTTTGGCCGGAACAACTGAAGTTTAGGGTCTTCACGCCAATTTTTAGGTAAACCTAACTCTTCCATTTCCTCCTTAGAAGGCCTATACCGCTCTCTACAATGCCTGCAAAGACAACGCACCAGCCGTTGTGCTAACACAGCCTCCAACGAAGCAGTTATTAGATAAGGCTCTACATCCATATCGAGCAATCGGGTAACTGTCTCAGGGGCACTATTTGTGTGCAATGTACTCAAAACCAGGTGCCCTGTTAATGACGCTTCTACTGCAATCTGGGCTGTTTCAAGGTCACGGATTTCTCCGACCATCACGATATCGGGGTCCTGACGCAATATAGCACGCAACCCTGCTGCAAAAGTTAAACCAACTTCTTCGTTTACCTGACATTGCATAACACGGTCAATTTGTAATTCAACAGGGTCTTCCATTGTAATAATTTTTACTTCTTCATTGTTTAATTTTGCAATACAACCATATAGTGTAGTTGTTTTACCAGACCCTGTCGGTCCTGTAACTAACAAAATGCCATTGGGTCGAGACAATACATCATCCAACCGTGTTTTTACATAATCACTTAAACCCAATCGGTCTAAATCAATACGAACTGCTGTCCGGTCTAAAATACGAAGCACAACTCCTTCACCGTATAGGGTCGGAAGTGTCGCGACACGAATATCAATAATACTATCTCCCACCTTCAATTCGATACGTGAATCCTGAGGCAATCGCCTTTCTCCGATATCCATATTGCACATAATTTTGACACGAGATACCAATGCAATCGCTAGATTTTTAGGAGGATTAACAATTTCGTGTAAAACACCATCAACACGGATTCGGATACGAAAACGGTCCTCATAGACTTCAAAATGAATATCGGATGCTCTCTTCTTTACAGCCTCCAGGAAAACCAGATTAACAATCTTAATAACCTCGGGTAATTGGGCTAATTCAACCAGATTTTCCGTATCTTTTATAATTTCCTGCGTTCCCAATTCTTCTAGCGTTAAATCAGAAGCTCCTACCTTATCCTGAAGTTCTGAAATCATCTCATGAATGGAATCGGTCTCAAAGGAATAATTATTTTTCCATGCAGTAGCAACATCTTGTGGATTACTAATAGCCCCTCGAACCGGTTGACCAACGATATGTCTCAAGTCATCTAATATCTGCAAATTCAACGGGTCTGCCATTGCTACAACGAGAACACCATCAACTTCCTTAATAGGAAGAACATTGTAAAAACGGGCAACATCAGGTGAAATTTTACGAATAATTTCTTCGGGAATTTTCAGACGGGTTACATCTACCTTTTCCATCCCCAATTGTGTGCCCAGGGCTTCAACAATTGCCTGTTCTTCACAATAGCCCATGGACACAAGTACTCGACCCAGAAAATCACCTGTCAACCGTTGTCGCTGGAGCGCCTCATCTAATTGAAGAGGTATGATTACACCTTGTTCAACCAGTATATCGCCTAATCGACGCTGACTTAATTGTCCTGTTTTCGCTTGGCTTTGTTTTGCTAATGCACTCGACATATTACAAACTTTCTTTTATTTCTCCAAAATTATGCCACCTCTCCTTCTTTTTTGGGAGCAGGACCGCCTTCCATCCCTAATGCACGCGCTGCCGCTTCAAATTCATCCGGGATTTGTGACTTCGCAAGACAGTCCTCATATTTACAAATACCCTTTCTATAAAGGGCTAGCAAATGTTCATCAAGCAGATTCATACCGTATTTATGCCCCGTCTGAATTGCAGAAGTAATACGGTATGTTTTGTTTTCACGAATTAAGTTTTGAATAGCAGGGGTACAATACATAATTTCATATGCAGCCACACGTCCAAAACCACTCTTACGGGGAACAAGAGTCTGTGAGATTACAGCCCTCAAGTTTCCTGCCAACTGAGTTCGAATTTGTTCTTGTTGGTTTGATGGGAAAGCATCTACGACACGGTCTACAGTTCTTACTGCTCCTGTAGTATGAAGTGTGGCAAACACAAGGTGTCCTGTTTCTGCTGCAGTAATCGCCGCTTCTATCGTTTCAAGGTCACGCATTTCACCGACGAGAATAACATCGGGGTCCATACGCAACGCTCTTCGTAAAGCCTCTGCAAAGGTTGGAACATCTACACCGACTTCACGCTGGGTGATAATACCTTTTTTATGGGTGTGATAATATTCAATCGGGTCTTCAATGGTAATAATATGCGAGTCCAGATTGGTGTTAATCCAATCAAGCATAGTCGCTAATGTCGTTGTTTTCCCTGAACCCGTAGGACCTGTAATTAGAACCAAACCACGCGGTTGACGAAGTAAATTTTCAATATGTCGTGGCAATCCTAATTCTTCAAAGGTTAAAATCTTGCGTGGAATTAATCGCAATACAACACCTACATATCCCTTTTGTTTGAAAATAGCCACGCGGAACCGTGCAATATCTTCAAATGCAAAACCGAAGTCCGAACCCCCTACTTCCTGTAATTCTTGCTGATTATCCACAGAGGCAATACTTTTCATCAATCGTTCTGTATCCTCGGGTGTTAATGGGTCCTCACCAAAGAAAACCAACCGGCCATGAACCCGACCCACAGGTGGATTGTCTACCGCGAGATGTAAGTCTGAACCTTCACGGTCGATTAGCATTCGTAATAAACTCACCATTTCATACGCCATATATTCATCTCCTTATATTCAATTATATAGCAACAGCAGGTTTGCGAAGTGGTTCATCAATTCGTGTTCGTTTATTAACCTCTTCAACTGTAGTAATACCCATAGTAGCCTTACGCCATGCATCTTCACGCATGGTAGACATTCCTGACAGACGAGCCTCTCTTCGGATAGCGGTTGCAGATTCTCCACGCATGACCATTTCCCGGATACGGTCCGTCGTCTGTAACAGCTCATACACCCCCAATCGTCCCTGATAACCCGTTTGGTTACAGTTATCACAACCCGCTCCGTGATATAATTCAATTGATGACAGGTCAACAGGAAAACCCAAACGACGAACTTCGAATTCGGGGGGGACACAAGTTTCCTTACAAACAGTGCAGATTGTCCGCACCAATCGTTGAGCAAGTATCGCTCGAATACCGGAAGCAACAAGGAAGGGTTTAACACCAATATCAATCAATCGTGTAAATGCAGTAGCAGTATCGTTGGTATGAAGTGTTGAAAAAACTAGATGTCCTGTTAACGCGGCCTTAATCGCAATTTCAGCGGTTTCCAAATCACGGATTTCACCGACCATCACAATATCAGGGTCTTGACGGAATATTGCTCGTAGAGCGCGAGCAAAGTTCCAGCCAATCTCATGGTTAATTTGTACCTGATTGATTCCTGTTATTTGATATTCCACAGGATCTTCTAATGTAATAATCTTTACATCAGGTTGATTGAGATTGTGAAGAGAAGCATATAATGTCGTAGTTTTACCCGACCCTGTAGGTCCTGTTACCAGAACCACACCCGTAGCATGCTGGATGATTCGTTCCCAGCTGTTCTGCACCTCAGGACTAAACCCCAACTGACCCAAACCTAACATAAGCCCACTTTTATCAAGAATTCGCATAACAACACTTTCACCAAACACAGCCGGCAACGCACTAACACGGAGGTCTATCACTTTGTTTCCCAAGGTCATTTTAATACGACCATCCTGAGGAACACGCTTTTCAGAAATATCCATCCCCGCCATAATTTTAAGTCGTGATATAATAGCCGCCTGGGCTCTTTTTGGAGGTAATGGCATCAAATGCATCACACCATCAATACGATATCTTACTTTTACATCTGTCTTTCCAGGTTCAATGTGAATATCACTGGCCCTCAGGCGAAAGGCCTCTAATATCATCTGATGAACATACTTCACCACCGGATTGTCCGCATCCCCATCTTCCATTCCTTCAGTCGTTATTGATGTAGAAGGGAGATTGGCATCATCCAGACTAACACTGCTCAAGGAAATATCACTGGCACTAAAACTTGACGCTGAACTAATCGAACTATCAAAAGAACTTACATTTGACAACGATGACAGTGAACTTACACTACTGGCACTACTTGCAGAACTCAACATACTTTCCACCGTTGCTTCTTGTACTCCGTAATACTTACCCAATGCCATCGTTATATCTTCCGGAGAAGCAAGTACTGGCTCTATAGGACGGTCAAGAAGACGAGATATATTATCCAGATTGTTCACATTTGTCGGGTCAGATGTAGCAATGATCACCGTATCACCACGAACTTCGATAGGAACGACCTTATAAAGAGTTGCTATACTCCCATCCATAATATTTCGAACACGTTCAGGAATTCCTCTCTCACTTATCTTTATTATAGGAATGCCTAATTGAATTGATAGTATATCTATAATATGACTTTTTCCAATATACCCTAAACGAACAAGGATTTCTCCTATCCTTCGATGGGACATCGTCGTTTGTTGGCGATGTATTGCTTCCCGAAGTTGCTCTTCCGTTATTATCTTTTGTTCAACAAGTATCTGTCCAAATAATTTATAGGTACTCATCCTTTATGTCCATATTTCTCTATATACTTTAACATAATTTGAAATAAAAATCAATGTTAAAAATGCGGATTCGGTTATAAATCCATAAAAAATATTTTTTACTGTCAACAATTTACCACACTCTCTTTTTCCCATTTTATGTTTTTCACTTTTATATTGTCCATTATATCACACATATTACAAACGAAAAACAAATCATATTCTAATACAAAATATAGTATTTCTAATTTTATTTTAAAGTTACAAGGGTTAACTCGCAATCAATTCCTTTCCCGCTCTGGTTGGGCTTTAACTTATCCATCTTATACACTGCCAATAAATAAGAGTCGCTATAAATACGTTTCAAAAATTCAGCAAAACGTTTCAAAGAAACTCCTTCCAATTTAATCTGTAACATCGGTTGCCGAGGACTACTGGCCCGTGCACGATAATTATCAAGTTTAGCTCTATCGGTCAATTGGGTTTCTTTTAATAATTGATTGACATAAGAAAAAAAATCAAAATTAGGTGGTCTCTTTTCGATAATACGAAACAACATCTCTTGAGTTTTCAGGCTTTCTTCTTGCTCCTTTTTTAATTTCTCTACCATTTGCAACTGATTGTATGTCTGAGATAACTCACTTCGTGATTGTAGATACTTTCGATAAGGTCCTCGATGTAAGTAAATTGCCATACCTATAACTGCAATAAAACTGACAATCATTGTAATCATATAAATACGGTCAAGAATAGTCTGATTCATCTCTTTTTCCTACCTCTCAATTATTGTTTTTTTTCATCAGATGGACTTTTTTCCTGTAAAAGTTTTTGGGGCTTTTGTATTCGTATCGCAAAACTGGTTTGATTTCCTTGAGCACTAAGTTCTGGTTCATCAATAATGTTAAAATAATTTACTTGTTTTAATTCAGATATTGCTTGCGTTATAAAAGCAGAGTCCGTAGTCGTTCCTTGTATTCGAATCCACCAACTTTGCATATCCGGTGGACTTAATTTTATCTCTGTAATATTTACTTTATCTGATGGCAATTTTTCTGAAATGACATTTAGAATATCCAAAAGAGGCGGGTCAAAAAATGGTGACAAATCTATATTATCGTCTAAACCTTTTTCCTGATTAACCCTCTCTATCTCCTGTGTTAATTCATTTGCTATTGCTTTATATCGATTGTTATAAACAAGATTATTCAACGATAACTGCTGGAGGAAGAATGCTCCACACACAAGGCCTGTCAGAATCAGGCAATTCGTAAATATCAAATGCCGGGATAAAGAGGATAGGTAAGACGATAAACTCTGGTTTTCTTTAAGTAAATTGAATGATAAATAGGGGTCCAATGTGATTCCTGCGATACCAATCAAAGGATACCAGGACATTAATGTGTCTTCCGACTCGTGTTTCATAGAATCAGGAAATCGTATCATTTGTGATAACGAAACAACTTCGACATCAACTTTTACAAGTCGAGAAAAAACACCTAACTCTTCTTCAGACAAACAAAGTCCGCCCAATTCCAACTTTTCTATTCCCTCTTTCCCTTTCCAGCGAGCAAGGAATGCCCTTAAACTGTTCTGGACTTCTCTGGCAAAAACTTCCGGATTTTCATAATAACTCTGAACACCTAAAACTAAATGTCGGATGAAAACAAGTTTGCCTTCATAAAGGACCGCAAGGGTTGAAAAATCCTTATGAATCAGCAAAGCTGATTTTAATTTTCCACTTCCCTTACTTATGTTTTTCCAGAGGTATACCAATCCGAGTGAGTTAATAACAGCCGTCTCCGGTTCCGCGGAGAATTCTCTCATATATTGAATATAATTTTGAATATGCTGTTTGCGAACACCTAATGTCAAAACTTCAGTATCTTTCTTAGATTCACTTACAATACTAAAATCCAGCATCAATTCTTCAATAGGAAAAGGAATATGCGGTTCTAATTCAAATCGAAGTGCAGATACAACTTTTTTCTGTCCTCGAAACGGTACGGTTAATGAGCGAACTATACTTACAGAACACGGTATAGAAAGAGCAAAACAAGAAGGTCTATACTTCAACTGTTTAAATGCTTCCTCCATAGCAATTAAAATGGGCTCATCTTTATCCGGCACTTCTGACCCTTCCGAAAATACAGGTACTTCAATACTTTGAAGTAATTCCAGGTATTTCCCTCGTTTCCGGACTGTGGCTAACCGAATTGAATCTTCACGAATTTCAACGGATGTTACTAAATTACCCATGTATCCTTCTTTCATTTTTTATTTCATTTTACTTTTCTTTATTATTTTATAACTTTCCAATCTAAAATACGGAATGGTTCCGGGGGTAGGCCTCCTTGATTCTGTACATTGGTTGGATTACTACCTGTTTGCTTTGTATTCTGAGATAAATTCTGTTGATTCGTTTTTGAATTTACAGGGTTCGTATTCATATTAGTCCCTGAAGGGCTCCAGTTGTCCAGGTTCATCGGATTACGAAAGACATACGCCTCTATACGAACCATCCTATCCTGATAAAGGCCATCACCATAAATACGGAAAGCATTACTTTGGAGAGTAAAAATTTGTCCTGACATTACATAGCGCTGGGCAGAAGCACTCTCAGGTCTTGTTGAAGGTGTAATCACAGGTTTCACCTCTTGTGGAGAGGTATTTTTCCTTTGTGATGTTGGGGGTCTGGGTAAGAAACCATACGATTCCAGTTGACTTAAATCCGTAAAGGGTTGTGTATGTGCATCATCAAAAATTCGCTGGCCCAATCCCAGGTCCGCGGGATTTCCCGTGAAACCACTAACAATAGCAGATATTACCTCGGGTTGTGCAGAATTAATGTTTACCCGGCCCATCCAATCTCCATGAACTGTAAAATATTCCGAAAGGGGCAATTGTCCTTTTTCAGGGTCACCGAAGTATATTTCAGGGGTAATGCCTTTAATTAATAGCAATTCTTCAATAGAATCCATAGGACCATTTTTACAGGAATATGGATTTTCCAATCCCATATAATAATCGTTCTCTGCACCCTGTGGTCTTTCTGAATCTCCATCATTGTAATCCAACCAGTCCAGAATCGAATCAACAATTATTTCTGGACTGGCACCTTTTCCGGTATCCCGAAGAGCAAAAAACTCGCGTAAGGCATTCACAAGAGGTGTCCGTTCCTGCGGTTCTCCACCAGACTGGGGTACGAGTAAAGCATTTAAATTTATTTTTCCATATTCATCGGATATAGACGCGCGCATAAGGGCATTATTTAACGGTTCTATTCCAGCACTCATATTAAAAGTAAGCAGGTCAAAATCGCTATCCACAGGGGGGGCCCCGCTCATCATCGTATTCAAATTATCCTCTGCAAGATAAGCCATAGCCTTGGCTACTGCTGATTTTGCCGATAGATAGGCCTCTAAATCCCCCTGTTGGCTATAGGCTAATGAGGCCTCTACCTCCGCCTCGTACAAAAATTCGACTACAAGAATTGACAACAAAGCAATAAAAACTAATGAAAGAATAAGGGCAACCCCTTTTTTCTCATAAAATCGGATTTTTATTTTCTTCGTCAATACAAAAGCCATAACGATAATCTTTACCTTCTTCTTCTAAAATTATCTCGTGCAGATGAATTTGGTTTAGCCCCTTGTGTTTTATTGCTATCCATTTTAAATAGAGAACCAACATCGCGAAAATGATTGGGGTCATCCATTGGCTGGATAGCACCAACTGTTGTAGGTATAACGATTACAAGATCTATATCTCCTTCTCCATCTGAAGAGGTATTACGAACCTCTCCATACTCATCAAAAAGATTAGCAATGATATGAACGGCCCAGGGCATTTGCTGAAGAGATTGAGAATCCCATTCTTCAACCCAATCTTTTTTTGCAGGGTCATAATAATAAATATCTAAAGTAGCTAGTGGAACCTTTATCACATTTATAGGAAGGGAACTCGTATCACTTGAAAATCCCCCATCTTCATCAAGAATAAGTGGGGATTCTGTAATAGTCAAATATTGCGGAGCATTATTGGCTATCCCATATATGTCCGTTGCAAAACCGGAGACCCCTTCCGTTTGAGAAGTGTCTTCAAAGGAATATGTAACTACCCGACGAATTCCGGGTAAAGCAGTAGGACCCGGCATAGGCAAAGAAGTACAAAATCGGATAGAATCCGCAGGACCATACGGCCCAGATTCATTAGCTCCTACAAATTGATAACCTGAACCTGAAAACGAGGGGTCTATATATAAAGAATTAAAAGAATTAAACAGGTGATTTACCAAAAATCGTTGTATTCTCATTTTTTCCGCCGATAACCGGGCCATATCTGTTCCTTTAGAAATAGAGTCTAAACCCAGATACACAATGATTACAATAATGGACATAATAGTAAAAGCAATTAACAATTCAAGAAGTGTAAAACCTCTTATATTTTCTGTAAAAAAATTTTTATTTTTTCTTTTTAAAGGCATATATCAATTTCCAAATAAAGAATCTCTTCTTCCAGAAAAGCCACGGGAAGGGGCTCGCATCATATTTGGGTTTCTTCCCCGATTGGTTTGTGTTGTGCCACCGGTTAGATTGTTCGTTTGATTCTCTACACTGAGGTCATAACACAAAAAACTCAAGTTTTTGTTCTCATTCTCTGGAGTATACAAAGTTACATTCACAGAGTATAACGGGATAGATGGGTCAGAGCCTATCGCCGTGGCCACATAACTCCATGAATATCCCTCATAACTCGTTCCGAAATCTCCACTCCCTTCCAATGTTCCTGTTAATACCCCTACCTCTGCACGCGAACAAACTGCATAAATTAGTTGATTTTCATCGGTTTGGTTAATAGTAATCTGATGAAGTTTCATTGCATTAAAATGAACATTAAAGAGAATAAAAGCAGAGCCCCCCAATATTGCCAATGCAGTTAGAATTTCCATGAGTGTGAAACCCCAATAACTCTTTCTATGCTTTATTTTAGAAAAAAATGTTCTCATTGGACTCCTTCCAATACAAAGCCACCTGCTGAAACAGGGTCCCATACAACAGTATAATATTCATTGTTTGCATTCTTTAGATAAAAGGCGATAGGTTCTGTTAATCCAAGTGGTGTTACAGGTATCTCTATGATACCTCTCGAAAATTTGTTCCCACCAATAAAAACACTTTCTATCCCTATGTTCTCAGATAAGCGGACAGGCGATAATCCGGGTTCATTAACTTCTTCTATGACCGGTTCTGCATCAAATAAATTTACATTATTTTCTTTATCAAAAAGAGGACCCACTTCATCCATTAAACTATCTTCGTGTTTTACATTTTTTGCTTGTTCAAGAAGTTTTCTTTTTGCTAATTTTTCAAATCGTTCATTGATTTGTCGACTCATTGCTTCTGGGTCAAACCCACCCGGAATAGGGGCATTCACTCCTCCAGGGTTTTGAGTTGCTGATGACCCTATAAAAAGTCCCGCCATCTGCTCTGGAGACATTCCCTGCTCTCTCATACTCTCAAGAAGACCTAATTGGTCTTGTTCGCCTTCTCCCTCGCCTGTTTTAGGATAGGTAACTTTCAAACAATAATATCGCTGTTGGTCCAAATCGATTTCTACATAAAACTCATCTCCCAATAACGCAGATGTAGACATAACCGCTCGCCCAAAATAGGCCAATCGTCTCGCTTCACTTTCTAATTCCGAAGATAAAGCCAGAGGCAACAAATAAGGAACTGCGATTGTAGCCATTAGTGCAATAATAAAGATAACAATCCCCAATTCAAGTAAAGTAAATCCATCTTTTCCCCGTATAAATACCATGACTTTTAATTTTTATACCTCATAAAAAAATAAAACGAAGTAATATAAGCGACACAATTAATCCTCACTGGAAATATCCGCATTGACTCCACTACCACCGGGGCTTCCATCCCCACCATAAGAGACTATTTTAAAAGATGCATTTCCTTCTTTTTGGTAGACATACGGATTTCCCCAGGGGTCTAACGGGACTTCAGATGGGTCTAAAAATTGGGCAATTTCTTCCAGAGTGTTTGGTAAACGCTTGTTCTTTATCCGATACATTTTAACAGCAGTTTTCAAATTACTGATTTCTGCTTTCGCCTTTGCCTGGTCTGCATCATCCAAAGCCCCAAAAACATAAATACCGACTGTAGTTGCAAGAATTGCAATAATAGCAATAACTACCATCAACTCTACAAGGGTAAAGCCTGATAAGCCTTTTACCTTTTTTCTTGTTTCTTCCTGTGTCATGTTTCATCCTCCAACATGTGTACTCATTTTTAATATGGGTAAAAGTATCGCCAGTACCAAAAATCCGACGAAAATACCCATCACTACTATTATAACGGGCTCAATCAATCCAACGATAGCATCCACAGTTAAACGAACATCTTCGTCATAAGTATCTGCTATTTGGATTAACATATTTTCCAGTTCACCACTCCGTTGCCCCAATTCTACCATGTGTATCATCATTGAGGGGAAAATCCCGGAATCTTTTAAGGGTTGAGCCAAATCCCTCCCCCTGCGAACCCCCGCCTTAATATCGTCCAAATGCATCTGGATAAAACGATTATCCATAATACTATAAACAACATCGAGAGCCGGCAACATGGTCAAACCGCTTTGAAGCATAGTCCCCAATGTCCGCGAAAATCTTGCACATAATAATTTTTGAAGTAGGGTACCGTAAAAAGGTATTTTAAATTTCCACCGGTCCCATTTTTTCCTCCCCTCTTCCCGACTAACCCATATTCGCCATATTACTACTAAAAAGAACAGAAAACCTACAAAAAATATCCCATACCTTCCCAAAAAAGAGCTTACTCCAATCAGGAGGTCTGTGATAAATGGAAGTTCTGATTGTTGTTTCTTAAAAATGGTAGTTATACGAGGAACAATAACAGTCATCATAAATGTAATAACCGCTATCGCAAAAACAGTCATAAAGGCAGGATATGCAATAGAAGATAATATCTGGGCCTTTATTTTCGCCTGACGGTCTAAAACATCAGCCAGACGAGTTAAAACTTGTTCTAATGTACCACTGGCTTCCCCTGCACGAACCATATTGACATATAAGGAACTAAAAATACGAGGATGTTCTGCAAGAGCATCTGCCAGATTTTTCCCCGCATTTACTTTATCCCGAACATCCAAAATAGCTGTTTTTAATCTCTGCCGTGATGTCTGGTTCATTAGTGCATTTAGTGCCTCTACCAAAGGCATACCCGCTCGAAGAAGCACAGCAAATTGACGGGTCATCAAAGCAACATCTCGCGTAGACACACCACTCCCGAACGCGAAAAACTTCGACTTACCTCTCACATCTCTTTCTTTTATACTACCATCTGTGGCCTCTTTTAGTTCAGTAGGATAAAGGTCCAACTCACGAAGTTTCATCCGGGCCAATGCTGGAGAATCCGCATCAATTACTCCACGGGTCGTTTTTCCACTACCTTTTATTAATGCTTTGTATTGATAAACAGGCATATTTCTTTCTTAGTTACTACAAAAAATTATAATTTCCAAGATTTATTTTCATTTAAAAAGTTTCTTCAAATACATCATCTCGTGTTACCCGAAGAACTTCTTCTAGTGTGGTTACCCCCCTTAACATTTTCTCTGCTCCATCCTCACGAAGTGTACGCATTCCTTCTTTATGTGCTTCACGCTTAATCAGATTAGAATCGGCTCCTTCAAGAACCAGCTCCTGGATTCTCGGACTCATTAGTAATAGTTCAAATATTCCCGTTCTTCCGTAATATCCACGGTCTATACACTTTTGGCATCCTCTTCCTCTCCATATAACTTCTGCTCGTGGGTCATGAGTCTTTATTCCTAATTCTTCTAATGGATTCCGGTCGGGTTTATAAGATTCTTTACACTGGCTACAAATTTTACGAACCAGTCGCTGGGCCTGAATTGCAATACAAGAAGAAGTAACAAGAAAAGGTTCAATCCCCATATTGGTCAAACGGGTAATGGCACCGGCACTGTCATTGGTATGTAATGTTGCAAAAACAAGGTGTCCTGTTAGTGAAGCCTGTACCGCCATTTCCGCCGTTTCCAAATCCCGGATTTCACCGACAAGAATAATATCAGGGTCTTGTCTTAAAATACTTCTTAACCCCGCGGCAAAGGTCAACCCAATCTTAGGACGAACCTGTATTTGGCCAATACCCGCAATTAGGTATTCTATTGGGTCTTCTAATGTAATTATGTTCTTATCCGGCGAATTAACCTTTTGCAATGATGCATACAAAGTTGTTGATTTTCCAGAACCTGTTGGTCCTGTAACTAAAATAATTCCATGAGATACAGTGATAAGACGGTCAAATATTTTATGGTCGCGTTCATCCATTCCCAGGTCTTCTAAACTAAAAAGGAAATTACCTTTTTCTAGAATACGCAAAACGACGCGTTCCCCAAAAGCAGTTGGTAAAATGGAGACTCGAATATCAATTTCTTTCCCGCTCAATTTAATTTTTATACGACCATCCTGGGGTAATCGATGTTCCGCAATATTCAAATTAGACATAATCTTGATACGCGAAATTACTGCGGCCTGCTGTGATTTTGGTATCGTGAATTTCTCATATAGAACCCCGTCAATACGATAGCGAACACGAACCTCTCGCTCAAAAGGTTCAATATGAATATCCGAAGCCCGTTCTTTTACAGCACCCGTAATTAACAAATTGATGAGTTTTATGATGGGTGCTTCATTCGCAAGGTCAAGTAAATCTTTTTCTGTTTCCGCTCCATCGAGAGTATGAACTGTCGTAGCCCCGTCTTCTTCCGCCATTGCTATTGTATCTATCATTTCAGCTGTATTTTGCGTCTGACTATCAAAATAAGAATCAACTATTTTTTGAATATCCGCTTTACGACATAACACAGGTTGGACCGTTCCCCCTAAAAGCACACGAAGGTCATCCAAAGGTAAAAGGTTTATCGGATCGTTCAAAGCTACAAGATAACCCGCCCCATTTTGTTTAAAAGGAACCATAAAATATTCGCGAATAAAATTGATAGGTACTTTCGTAATCAAATTCATATCTACTTGTTGAGAAAGATCTAACTCCATAGGAATTCCAAACTGTTCACTCAAGGCTTCTAAGACATGTTCTTCTTCAATATAACCAAGGTCCAAAAGAATTTCACCCAACCGACGCGGTTTTATCTTCTGAAGTTCTAAAGCCTCTGCTATCTGCTCCGGATGAATATATCCTTTTTGAAGCAGTATTTCTCCAAACTGCATTTCAGCGAGTAGCTTGTCCATTATTTCCGATATATCGTACCTCTGTTAAATTCTTCTTGTTCTACTTGTCCTGTTAACGCTTCTGTCCTGTCTAAAGTAGGACGATAATTCTTCCGCATTTCTGCTTTTGTCTTGATTTTCTTAAAGAAACCTGTTTTAAATAGTTCCTGAATATTGACATCTTGATACTCAGTAACTTTGTATTGCGTAACCCGTTCCATATCACTAGATTCTTTTACTATGTGAGGGGTAACCAGGACAACCATATTTCGTTTTTCTCTTGATACGGACTTGTTACGGAAGAGAAAACCTAAAAGAGGAATGTCTCCCATAATAGGGACCTGAGTGCGGTTACGGTCTGCAGTATCTCTTATTAAACCTGCTAAAACAGCAGTAGAACCATCCTTGACAAGCACCTGATTCTTGAATAAGGACTTATTAGTTGTAGGACCTAAAATATTTACATCTCCAACCGCTTGACTGCCTCCTGCCACAGCCGAGACCTCTATCTCTATTTTCATTAATACATTATCTCCCTCACTAATTTGTGGGGTTACAGTTAATTTGATACCCACCTCATGCCGTTCTACACGAGTATATCCCCCCCATGTACTTCCAATTACATCCCCCGTAGGAGTGCGTTGTGGACTTGCAGTGCTTGTAATAAAGGGAACTTCCTGCCCAACCACTATTGAGGCTTCCTCATTGTCCACCGTAACCAAACTGGGTTGGGAAAGAACTTCCAAATCAGATACGGTTTCAATTGCTTGCAGTAATAGGGGCACAAAAGGAACTCTCAAGCGTTGCGTCCTACTAATAGGAATAACTATATCATCATATATTCCTGTAGTAAGTCCTCCCCCAGAACCTAAACTCAAGGCTCCTAACATACGATTAAGCCTGCTCGGGCTTGTAATCTTATTCGCTGCGTCTGCAGCCGGTTTTAATGAATCCACGATTTTTTGTATATTTGAAGTTCCTGTAACTGCAAAACCGGAATTTCCACTAATACTCGCAGAATCCACTTTTACCCCGTAATCATTGTTCAATCGAACATCCATTACCACCGCATCGACCAAAACTTGCCTTTGAGGAACATCTAAACGGGCTATAAATGCCTCTAATACTTTATAATCTTGCGGTGAAGCGACAATAAGAAGTGAATTGGTCTGGTCATATCTCGTTATCTGAACTCTTTGTTCAAACGGCTGAACCTCCCCTGGAGCAGAAGATACTCCCACTGACGCCATTGCTCCGCCCGCACCCGGCACTGCGCCTCCGGGGGTTGCTCCTCCGGTAGGCCGTCTCGTAGAACCGGATCCCCCAATCAAAGGTTGTAAAGCCTGCTCTACTTTTTCTGCGTCTGCGTTTAACAACTCATAGATATGCAAATTATTCGCCTCATAAGGTGTTGGACAATCTAACCGTTTTATCAAATCACGAACTTTTTCCATCATCCCTTCAGTAGCCACTACAATAAGAGCGTTTAATCTTGTATCGGGCACCATACGAAGGACTTCCTGTCGAGAACCGATTATCTGCATAGACGGAGCACCGGGAACAGAACGAGTAGGTGGGCGAACTACAGGTTGAGGGGGTATAGGGGCCCCCGGAACTCTACCCGCCATTACCGTACTTTTTGTTTCTGATAATACTTGCTCAATTTGCTGGGCTAAAGCTTCTGCCCGTGTATATTCCAACATAAAAATTTCCATTTCCGTCTCATTGCCAGAGACATCTATCTCTTGTAAAAATGAAAATACCCGCTTTAGTCCATCCGCAGTGTCTGTAATAATCAATGTATTTGTTGGGGCATACGCGGAAATGCGACATGATTTAGAACCCAATACTTGTAAAGCAGATGAAACTTCGGATGCATCTGCATATTTTAATGTAACAATATGAGTAGCAAACTTATCATATCCTTCCGGAAGTTTTTCTGTCCCCTTAATTAATGGCGTTTTTTCAGACGCAACTGCCTCCGGGGTTGCTATAATTTTAATTAATTTCCCATCCAAGGTTTCTACCATTGAAAAACCTCGAGATGATAATATGGATTCGAGGACCTGGTAAGCCATTTCAGGAGGGATTTTATCATGTGTTATAACAGTTACCGTGGTCGCTCCAATATTAGGGTCGACATCAAAATTTCGTCCCGTTAATCGAGCTATTGCAGCAATCACATCGTATAATGGTGCATCATGAAAATCGAAGGAAATAGGTTCCGAAGGTGTTTCTCCTGTTTTGGGACCTGTATCTGCAGAAAGACCTATCTGGGACTTTTCTGAAGTAATACCTGATGATATTGGCTTCCTTGGTCCCGGAGGGGCAGGGGGTTGATTTCCTCCTCTTCTCATTGTCGGGAATGAAGGAATAGGAGGACGAGAGGACCCTGGAGGGGCGGAGGGCTCTGGCATTGTTATAGGCGGACGAACTGGTTCTGGAATAGGTGAAGGCTGGACTTCTGGAATACTCTCCGGAACTGAAGGAGCATCCAAAATTGGTGGAACTTCAATATTACTCGTTGGGACTTCTTGTGGCACCGACTCAACATTCTGACTATATGAAGAAAACAAAAACAGGTTGATAAACAATAAAAAGATTAACATCCTCTTCAAAGGAAAAAAGAAACCGCTTTTCTTATGGCATAACATTAAATCTGATTGATTTTGCAAGTTTCAACTCCTAATGTATAAATGTTTATGATTCAATATCGTTGTCCTATTAATCCTGTATTCTATATATTATATCCATGGGGATTCCATTCCGGAGAATAGATACTTTAACGGAAGGAAGTGTAACATCGCTATATTTCTTAATTAATTCCACTATTTTTTCATCACTATCAATTACATCATCGTTTACCGCAGTGAGGACATCCCCATCTTTGAAACCTAATTTAACAGCAATAGGAATTTCATTAATATTATTCGCAGTAATCCCAATTACTTTTCCTTCCGCGTTTTTATATAGTTCAGGCTTTACACGCGTAACCAGGTCCGCATAACTTGCAAAGAAATCTTGTACAATTTCATCCCTGTTCAAATCTATTTGTTTTGAAGAAGGCTCTGAAGGTTTCGTTGATTGTATATTCGATTTATTGGGAGTTTCCTCATTCTTTGCTTTTAGCAAATCTAAAGACTTGTCTTCCAATTTCAACCGTTCTTTTTTGGGGGGATTTGTCTTTTTATTTAGTAAGATAACTTCTTTGGGATATACCTCTTCTAAAAAAACCTGTTCAATGACTTCCTGTCCTACAGCAAAAGCAGTGGTAATTCTTTTATCCGAAAGCTCAATAAATGCAGAAGAAAAACGATCCTTAGGTGATAAAGCAATTGTTCCAATTAACTTTAAATTTAATTGCGTATCCTCAAGAGTATCTTGTGGAGGGGGTTCTTTTACCTCTTCTTGTCTTTTGGGAATTTCATCTTCAGACCATCTGCCGGCATTACCCAAGAAACCCGATGTTAATAATCTATTGAAAAGGCCTTGAGCATCTATATTTATTAACATATTTTGAGAAGCCTCTTCTACTTCATTAGATTCTCCTACTTTTTTTACTATCTTCTGGGTAGGGTCATAGGTATATATTACATAGAAGAAAATTCCAAGGGCAATAAGAATCGATAAAATTAGGACAATATGTATCAGGAAAAAAAGCCTTTTAATTTCTAATGATTGAACCATACTGCCCTTTCATAAACGAATAACTCCTTGGAGTAAATCATGAATTGAACGGAATTCACCTATTGTTAGTTGACTAAATTATCATGACAAATTCTATGATAAGTTTAAACAAAACACCTCCCCTTTCGCAAAGTTTATCTCTTATAATAGAAATAATAGAAACTTAATTATAGGCAAAACTTCCGGAAAAAATTATTTTACTCCCTCTACAAGACTTTTTAGATATAACAAATAGTCATCAATAGAAATATATGGGCTGGGTTCTTCTGATGTATTGGTAGAAGATTTTGCCTGGATTGCACTTTTGTCTTTGCTATAGTAAATACTGTCATATTCACTATAAGGTTTCACATATTGTTTCCCTGTTTGTGTATCTTCGGTAATTACTGTGACACTTCTTGTCCCTGCGTACAGAGTCCATTTGCTACTCTTAGATAAATATCTCAAATAAAGAATTGCTTTGTCTCCAACTTTAAAATCTGGCATCTCAGAACAAATCATAGCATAACCATTTACTCTTCCTCCGGGAATAGTAAAAACCACCGTGCCATTTTCATTTATAGGACCTTTTAAAGTATCACGAACCTTTACTTCAATATCCGTATATATTCGCATATTCTTTGTCATATAACTGTTTATTGCCATAACTTCACCATTTACTACGGCATCTGATTCTGCAACAAGTTCATCTGTGTTTAAGTAAGCGATTCTCGAATGGGCCTTAGATACAAGTCCAAATATAGATATTACAAGAAGAACAGATATTATTGTTGTTTTTTTCTTTATTTTAACAAGTCGCATTTTCTTAATAGCCCTCCATACAGACAAGAGAATTATAAATCCCAAAAAGTATTTCCAAATATCATTCTTAATGAACCAGGCAAAACTATAAACAGTTTTTGCAAAAAATTGTCTCATAACCTCGGACCTTATTATTACTCTTGAAATCAAAGGTGCCATTGTGTAATAAATATCTATCAAGGCAAGACCAACACCTGAATTCATAAGATAACTGTCTCTAAACTGCCTTAGATCTTGTAATAACGAAATGGAACCCAATGTTCCTGTGGTCGTAGTATCTGTACCGCCTCCTGTTGGAACCTCAATAATATTCATTGGGCATACATCATTTGGGTCACCAAACATAGGTTTTAAATGAGTCCTCATTTGTGGTAGTGTCTTTCCTGTTGTATTACTTACCACCACATTTTTTGTAAAACTCCATACTAATCCTGTCCCTGCGTCTTTACTACTTACATCCAGAACATTCTCAACCTCATGGAACACTTCAGACATAAAAGATGTCTGATAATCTGAATCAGCACGAGTAGTTACAGAATAACTATTAGGACCTTGAATGCTATCTACATCGGAGGGAGGGATTCCTTGAGGAGCCTGACGGTCCAATCCTGTTCCGTTTAATGGATTCAATGTTAATGTATATGAAGGTGTAAACAGTTCTCCATCTTTACCCGGAATCTCCATCACTTTCCACAATCCAATTAGATTAAATTTCCCTTGAAGTTGTTTATTAATAAGCGGTTCATATAAACCAACGAGTGTACTAAACAAGGGAACTCGAGGTGTACTGGAATTGTTATCCACATCTGCCCATGCTACAACATGCCCCCCCGGAAGTGGAACGGATGGGAGCCCGGACCCCCTTCTTGTTCTACTTCTGGCTTCATGTTTTATATCGAAGAAGTTCTCTTGGGCCCCTCGAGGATAAAGCCATGAAATACCCGAAATATCATCTGGGGCAAGGTCCTTTCCTCCATCTTCCCTTTGACCATTCGGTAACTCTACTTCAAAGTAGATAGGAAACATGGTCGGTGTAGCACCAATATACTGAGGAACACCGTTAGGCATTGTCATCCATACTATTGGATTTTCTATCAGGTATGAGGGTAATTCATCTTCCTGATTCAAATAAACAGCCCTTAAATTATTCAAGGGCGTATGGTCTAAACCAAGAAAATGTCCCAATTCATGAACAAGCGTTCCCGTAAGGTCTGCTAACGGTTCATCTCCTGATTCTGAATTATATCGGTGAGCCGTTGCTGACACTACAATGTCACGGTCAATAATGGTGCCTGCGGAAATGGGATATATTTGTCCATTATGTTCATAAACAGTATCTGTAACAGTAAATAGCGTTAGTGTTACTGCTAATATTCCTCCACCTACATCAACTGTTTCTAAATCGGGCTCTACATCTTCTCCTGTATCATCTGCCTCTGTAACATACAAAGAGATAGTTGGAAGTGTATCAGGGGTTGTTAGTGAAATAGGGTCCTCATAGTACCCTAAAATACGGAAACAAGCATAAGAAGTAGGTACTTCCTCCCAGACTTTCAAGGCATTTTTTATTTTTTCTATTTCATCATCTGTAAATCCTCTTTTCCCTCTTTCTATGTAAATACCGACACCTTCACCTGTGGTTATACTTCCATCGTTATTCGTGTCGAATTCATAAAAGGGCCATCTCGCCAAGCGTAGAACATTAAACGCATCAAATCCACCTGATGGGAAAAATGCGTAACTATTCAGTTGACAAACAGATAAAGTCAGAGTTATTAAATATAAAAATAATAATTGTTTTTTCACGGTCCGAACTCCTTTCTTTCGTCCGGAATTATCAATCTTGTTTTCCATTTATAATTTTATCTCCTTATGTTGTTTGCTTCTTTCTTATAGAAAGGAGACTATACAAGACAACCATTACCAGACCTATATCGAAAATATAAGTCATACAACCCGTTTGTAGTCCAGATTGTCTCTCACCACATCCAAACATATAGAAACGTTTTTTCTGTTTTTGTGCCTCGTTTACATATTCAAATCCGTTGACAAGTGTTTTTTCTGTACTCTGGTCTAAGTTTTTCACTGTAACATTTAGCGACCCAACTGTTGGAATCCCTCCTAATGGGAAGGTTACCAAAATAGAAGTACCATCACTTGATACGGATTGGACGGGCATAAGCGTTTCTGCAAAATACACAGCAATATTCTCGACTGTAGAGAAATTCGCCCCATTGATCGTTACTGGAAATTCTTTTGAAGTTCCTTTATTGGGATTAACCGAGTTAATAACGGGAATCCTTCCTATAGGTTTTGTTGTAAGTGTAAATAAATCTGTTCGTGATGATTCATCACCCGTAGATGTATTCCTTACTAATAATACAATAGGTTCTATAGGCACTACTCCCGGCATTGTACTAATGGCTATTGTTATTGCAGTATCTGTTGCTTGAATAACCCGAACCTGGTACCCCGACAAACGAACAATAGGATTACTACCAAAGTTTCTTCCGTATATTACTAATGTTATCTCCTGACCTTCAAGCGTTTGTACAGGCAATTCAGATATAGATGCCGAATCTATTACCAGTGAAGAGGGAGCAATGGTTTTCTTAACGGAACTAATCACACCGGTTCTCCGTTTTTTAGTGCAATGGGAACGAAGCCAATTTAAACCTGAATTGTCTTTCTTGGTGCCTGCTTTTTTGCCATCCATGTAATACCGAACCGGAGATTCCTTGAAATAGGTTATAAAACCAAGTCCCCTAACTCCCCATGGGAATTCACGGAATTTTCTAAAATCATTCCTCTGTTCGCCTGTAAGCCGTGCCCAGGTATCAGGGTCCGGTTCTGTTGGGGTATTAGGACCCCAGTTTACAATACCAATTCTAAAGTTTACACCTGTCTTCATTTTATCGGAGGCTCGTAATACAACAAAGAAATCCGGCCCATAGAAAGGATTCTTATTATTTGTACCGAAAGATGTAGGTACCCATTGACGCTTACGCGATTGTTGTTCTTGAGGGATAGGAACATTATCTGTGCCTGGAGATGAGAAAACAAACTTCACCTGTGTGGCTTCACCTGTTTGTCCAATATAATAAGGCGAAGCATCTAAGGTTATAGGAATGTCTATATCCGCATCAAACATACCATTCCTATTTCTCGGGTCTGCATCATTATCACGATACAGAGCAATACCACTAATCTGTGGATCAATATTAAGCGGTAATAAGTCATTTAGTGGATTAAAGTTTGCATTGGTCCCTTCATCATAAAATTCTAATGTAACCTCTTCTAAGAAACTGGGATTCCGTTCAATTCTCCAGGAGCCATTGCGTGGAGTCCCACTTAATAAAGACACCTGATTTGTGGTATTTCCAATAATCTCATAAGACTCGAAAGCAGAATCTATTAAGAAATCTCCAATTAGTGAGTTGGGTTCAAAAGAAACACCGGATACTGTAAATGTCTTTTCCGAACCAATACCATCGGTCCCTTGATATATACTGTCTTCCGGTCTATTGGTTGAAATATCAAAGCCCATAACAGCAAAGGAAGGACCTCCCGGGACTATTGCCTGTTGCTGACTAGTAAAATCATATATCTGAACAGGTATGTTCAACTCAAGCATATCATTCCCATAGAAATCCTGTACGGGGTCCTCTTCAGGACTTGATTTAATGTATGCGGTAGAACTGGTATTAATCTGTGGGAAGAACTGGATACCTGCCTTCTTCTCAGAATCACTCCTACCCGGCAATGTTGCAGGAATAATGGCTCGGAATGATTGGAACCGTTTTCCTTTGTCATTTAAACGAATTGTGATAAATAAATCATCTCCAGGATTATTTCCCTTTACTCCCGTTAACTGTTTTTCCAACAACAAATTAGATAGGGCTGATTGCTCTTCTGATTCTTCTTTCAAACTCTTATCAAAACTAATATCACTAAAATCAATATTTCCGCATTCAACTGGTGGAGTCCCAAAAAGAAAAGCCATAAAATCGTCTGTAGGCAATGTCCATTTTTCTTTCGGGTACATTGTAAGAACCCATCCATAATCACGCTGGTCAACCAAACCATTACCATCCATATCATCCGGCAAACCATCTCCATCAATATCAATAGGTTCTGGTCGAGAACCCCATTGCAAATTATTTAATGGAATAGGTTTATCCCCAATATTTGGCATAGGTAAATCCCAATATGTCGCCAATAATTTCGGCTCAAAGAAAATACCATTTTGGTCTGTATCTTCCCAAAGTAAAACACCCGAATCGTAATTTTTACCATCAGGGTCTAATGGCATAAAAATATCTGGGGAGAAATCCGGTCCCCAAAAGGCAACTACAATTTTTGCGACAGATGGGGATTCCTGACCTTCATTATTAACAAGATAATCACCAGAACCTACCAGATTGATACCCAACATAGCAGTATGTTCTGAATTTATATCTGTTTTTTGTGTTAACAGTCTAGCTCGGTTAAATTCAGGAGCCCACTGGCTTGCTCTTGGATACTCATTGGGCCCAATATTCCGTGACCATGTCGTATAACTAGGAAGTACCGGCTGGTCTATTGGATTCACATATGCAGAGGAGCGAGTATCCGGTCCCAAAATATTTACATGGTCAAACGGAACTGTCTCATAAGCATATTGCCCCCTACTATGCGTATAATCGTAACTCACCGTGAAGGTATTTTTATCTGTTATCGAGTAGTTAAAACCACCAAATTCCCGAAATCTTGTTACACCTACCGAATGTAAATTTAAAAATTGTGTTCTTATCTTTCCTTCCGGATCCATCCATTTATCAAAATCTTTCGGATAATCAGACAATCCAACAGAATAACCCAAACAATTCCCTAAGTTTAATGAACCGGCACCAAAGAATATATCAGACTCAAATTTATAGGGAGAATCAGATGTATATGTTAAGACCAGATCATGTACATCCAAACCTACCTTCATAGGTTTTGTCGACTTATCATTTACAGTTCTTTGATTCCACCATGGTTCTTGTCCGCCCCATCTCGGGTCAGATTGCCATGGAGGACCTCCACCATCCATGACACCTCCTAATGGAGGAATCTGTGAATCTACATAAATACCTCCAGTTGGTTTTCCATTATTATCAACCCTTCGGGGTTCAATAAATACTTTGAAATCCGCCCCCATCATTACGCCACTCCCATCGGGGATCGTCTGAGAAACATCCTTAAAACCACTATCAGTTCTTATCACAACAAAATAGTCATTGGCATACTCACTCCCTGTAGCAACAGACACATAATTATCCGGTACGGGTTCAACATGGCCATCAACATCACTATCAGCCGGAGTAACATATCTTCTCCTTCCATAGAAGAACCGAAGATTTATTTTCCACCAAGGATCTCCTCCTCCCGGTGGGAATGGAATATATTCCCAATTTAATAATTGACCTGTTGGCAGGATAAACCCTTCCAAAAGATTAATGCCAAGTACAGTTTCCGGTAATAATGGGTAATCACCATTTAATTGAACTCCCTGACCATTTGTAAGAGGTGTAGGCGGATCAAATTTACCGTTATTATTCGTATCATGCCACACCCAGACTCCATTAAATACAATATCCTGGAAAAGAATCTGATCGCTGTCTATAAGGGGAATATTTATCTGCGTGGATACTTTATCTAAAGCATCCCTCGGATCGAAACCTCCGTTCCCGGGTGGACCATAGGGGTCTGCTCCAATATCTGTAAATATCACATTAACTTCACGCAGTTGCGGCCATATTCTCCTTTCCGCTGTAATTCGGGGTCCAACTAATGGGTCATAACCATCTGCATGCACGGATTTTGTTGAATGCACATTTATACCTATAACAGGCTTCCATGTATCCATAGCAACCAATCGACGGAATGACATTAATTCTCCTGCATACATATACAATAGCTGGTCAAATTTTGACCACTTAGGTCGTGTATGTTCCGCAAGAGGTGTATATAACCTTGTCGGATAATTCCATGCATCAAAGGCACTTTGCAACCATTGTTCTGGATTTATAAGCCCATTCAAGTCCCACACAGTAAAACTTGCAGAATAGGCCGTATCCGAAATCATTTTTGCTGGATCATCCGCATCGTAGAAATTCGGGTCATATTCATCAATAGGGTCTCCATCCGTATTTCGGGGAAAGATACCATTCAGTTTTACCATTTCCGCACGAAGTACATCACAAGCCATAGTTATTTGACTCCGCCAAGTAGCGGATGTTCTAACCGCAACGATATAAGAATTCCCTTCAAATCCTTCGTCTTGATTGGGTGCGGTTACCACAGGATAGTCAGGCTTATCTGGTGTCCCACTTCCAATGAAATTTAATCGATAGGTAAGACCATCGGGAGAATATGGGTTTTGAGTTAGAATCTGCGCTAACGGCGTCCCATCTGAATTCCATTTGTATAACAACTGATCATAATTTGGATCTAACTGATTATTGTATTCTTCTTTCCTTGAATAGGTTTCTTTAAATAAGGCGAACTCTAAAAGATCGGATATATTTGGTCCGCCTTGATTCCCATAATTAAGTTCTCCATAACTTCTTTTATCAGCACGAATTCTGTAAGTTAATGTCTTTAAAACTCGTGGAGCAGGATTCTCTGCATCATAACCCATTGTAAAGTTAAACAAGGGAACCCAATCTGTTAAAGGAAGAAGCGACTCTCTATCTTTAATAATAGATTGCACAGAAAAAGTTGCACTGGGCTCTTCCTGTCCTTCACCTTCTGTCGCTCCCTCACCTTGTCCTTCTCCTTCTGTTGTTGATGGACAACCAATACAAGGACCTACGGTTATATAATTAGGTATCAGATAGCATAATTTCATCGTTTCGTTAGTATTTATATTCTTAAATGTAACTTCAAGAGTAACGGAATAGAATCCTTCTTTTTTATATCTATGTATCGGGTTCCGTTGATTGGCCTCTACTGCCGGGACATTGTCACCAAAACTCCATGACCACGCAATTGCCTTCCACACATCGGTCCCAACTGACATATCTCTAAACTGAACATCCAAGCCGGGGTCTTTTTCCCCCATTGCATCGGGTGTAATATATCCTGAAGTGGGCTGAGCAGAAAAACTAACAAACGGAGCACTTAATATCTCAATATAATCTCTCTTTATTTTTGATGCACTCAGTCCATTTTTATCTTTTATTACAACACTTACCGTATATGTTCCCGCTTGCGAATATGTATGGGTAGGATTCCTATCAGTTGATTGCGCACCATCACCGAAATCCCATTGAACTGTTGAAACGGTTATTCCACTACCTGGAAGCAGAGTAAATTTAATTTGGGCTCCCGGGAGTTGTCTTTGCCTATCTACGGTAAAATCAACAGTTGGAACCTGGAGCGCAACTATTGTCTTTGTTCTTCCTGAAGCAACAGGATTCGTGCGAACCCAATTCAATCCCAATCGGTCTGACTGAGCCTGGCTTGTATCGACTTCTGCACGAGCCGTCCATTTCCGAAGTCTATCGTTATATGCCCAATACCGATAGATAAGCGGTTCCTTAAAGAAACTAATAAATCCTAAAGCACGATTTCCCCAAGGGAACTCTGAATACAAGTAGAACAATCCATCGTTATAATCTCCTGAACCCGGGTAAACACGAATAAAATTATCCGGGTCAGGTTCTGTGGGTGTATCTCCTCCGAATGAAACTATTGCTGCCTGGAAAGAATCTCCTGGACTTATTGCAGAGGAAGTTCTTATAACAACAAAAAAGTCTGGGCCATATCCATTTTCACTGGGACAATCACCAAAACACACAGGGATAGGCTGACGAAGATAAGGCTGAGATATATAAGGCGACCCTCCCTGTGTTGGGTCCCGACCAATACTGTTATCTGTTCCGGGCGAGGAGAACACAAATCTCACCTGATAGCGGGGATCTCCAGGACGGGAATACCATACCGGAGTACTATCTAACCGTAATGGTAAGTCAATATAGTCCACAGTTCCATTGCTATTTATCACAGGTGGATCGAAAACCCCATTTGTATTGCGAGAATCCCAATCATTATCTCGCCAGATAGAAACACCACTAACTTTACCATTGGCAGGGTCTTCTTCATCCAGAGGTAGTAAATCATTATAAGGGTCAAAACCTCGAACCGTAGTTTGTGTATTTGAATTATAAAATTCAACGATTACCTGCTCCAGGAAAGTGGGGTCCTTAACCACATACCAGGGACTTCCATTCTTTGGAGTTCCTGCTCTCAATTTTAATGTTCTTCCTTGAATACCTGTAATTTCAAAAGCCTCTACCCGTTTATTCACATCCTGGTCTGCCAGACCATAAGCGACTAACCACATACCTATCACATTCTGCGTCCATGCACCACTTGAATAAAAACCTTTCAAACTTGTTTGAGGAATTATAATATCTCTTGCATCCGGAGTAAATGCTTTATTACTCGACAATGCTCCAGTTCCATTACCGTAAGCAATTAGGTTCTCTACACGATTTATTGCTGTATCAATACCTAAAATAGCTATAGGTTGTCCTCCGGGAATAATAACAGGAGTAGTAATTCCACTGGTTGAAGGGGGAAGTAAAGCATCTGTCAAATCAACGACTCTCGCAGGAACACTCACTTGTAACATATCGTGGCCATAAAAGTCTTGTAATCCTCCTTCTTCTGGATTGGTCTTAAATACAGCACCCCGGGAGGTTATCCCACCTTGAGAAAAACAAACCCCCGCAAATTGGGCCGCAGTAGGAGTTCTATCGGGTAACCGTGCAGGAACCACACAACGGAACTCTTCAAATGCGCTTACCGTATCAGATGTTCTAATCACAACAAACAAATCATCACCACGGTGTCCTCCTGCTGTAAGTGCCTTTGCACTCTTCTCCATAGGAACCACACTTGCAAGCCCTTCATCGTTGTACTCAGAGGCAGATATATCCAAAAGTAAGGATTTCTTTGTAGAAAATTCCAATTTTTCTGTCTCTTTAATATCTTTAACAATTTCTAAGGGTAGTGGGAACAAAGCATTATCATTATTAGTTTCTAAACTCTTCGCACTTGTTGGTGGATTGGGACTTCCGGAACGGATATCCGATTGAGGGATTGTCCATGGTTGAACAGGTGTTAATTTTAATACCCAGGCAAGATCTTTTAGTCCATCCCATTCTTTTTTCTGAGCAGAATTTAATTGGGGTCTTTCCGGATCTGATAAATCAACACTACCATCCGTCACAATTCCATCACCACTCAAATCATCCGGAATATTATCTCCATCTAAATCCACAGGCTCAGGTCTAATCCCCCACTCTAAGGATCCAGGAACTAAAGGAACGATCCTATCCGAAAAAACAGGAACCGACACGGTATCTAAAAAGATAGGTCCTGTAAAGACACCGTCATTATTGGTGTCCTCATATAGTAGAACCCCTGATGATGGCAATGTTCCCCCCGTACTATCCAATGGAGTTAAATCAGATGGGTCAAATTCCGGACCCCAGAATGCCACATATATACTATTCAAAGCCACAGGTCCTGTTCGATTCACCACTGGGTCATCAGCACCTGATAGATTCAAACCTAATATTGCTACAGGCTGAGATTTATACTCTACCTTTTGCCTTAAAATTCTTGCGGAACGGGATTCGCCATTAGGCCCTGAACTTACTGTATTGTTTCCCCAGCCTACAGGCCAATCTGCCATTTGCGGATAACGATTTCGAGCCATTACATCTTTGGTTATTAACCATGGTCCCCGCTCTACCGCATTGGCCCGACCTCCCTTAACACCATAAGGATATTGTGAAACAACTAATTTATTTCCATTGTTCATATATGCAGAAACATAAGATGAATGTCCATTTTCAAGTTCCAAAACATTCCCATTGTTACTCTTAATATAATATCTTCCTCCGTTATTATCAATAAACCACCAGCCTGACAAATCAACCCCGGCAAAATTACCATCTAATAATTCCGCATAATAAATATCATCTTCATAACCAGCCCATACCCCTTGCCACGTCTCAATAACATTAGGGTCTTCATTTGGGTCAAAATGATAATACTCAAGGTTATTCGTTAAACTCCCCTCATCCGCATAAACAATACATCTCGAACCAAAGTTAGTAAGGTTAAGTCTCACAGGCCATGTATAATAATCGGGTAAAGTTGGTTGAATAAATGGCTTTGGATACGCTGTGCTTCTTGGTGTTAAGGAACGAGGTATCAATGGGTCATCAAAAGTAGGTTCAAAGGGGACTGTCTCAAAAGCATACTGGAATGATGTTAATTCATCTAAATTCGGTATTGATGTTCCTGTCCAATAAATCACTTCTGAGATATCAGGCAAAAGACCTGGGTTAAATAGATAACCAACAGCAGTATTGGAATTTAATAATGGATTTGTAGTCGGGTCAAGAATTAAATCGGAAGGAGGGGCTAATCCTAATAAAAATCTTTGATTAAAAATACCGAAAACATCGATCCCCAATCCTAAGCTCAAAGGGGGATCGGACCACAAACTTAGGTTGGATATACCATTATTTCCCCTCCAATCATAAAAAGCATAATTAACAATATCAACTACATGATTGGATATTGGAATCGGTTGTGTTGGATGAATATATGTTTCTCTACCGAAGGTATTATCTGTACTATATGTTAATACAAGGTCATGAATTTCAAAGCCTATTCTCTGAGGTTTTGTATTATCCTGCGTATGAGAGCGTTCCGTCCACCAGGGTCTATTCACTCTACGATTAATTTCTGATGTAGAACCCGATGGATATACTTCATCTATCCATTCCGTATCCTGAACATATTTTTTACTCCTATCAAGGTTCATGTTAGAGGACCAAATACCCCCATCCCAATGTCCTCCATCGCGAGGATTCCACCGCCTCGGCTCTATAAACGCACGAAAATCTCCACCAAAAAGTCCCCCTGGACCCGATGTCTTCCCTGATAAATCTTTCCTACCACTGTTCGTTCTTAATACAATGTAATAATCTGGTTTTTCAATAGCAGTATCAACTCTACCCGGTTCATAATAATCTGCTATAGAATGAAAATATCCCGTAGGAGTTGCATCAGGACATCTTCTTCTACCACCTGAAAACCGTAACCGAATCTTCCACCATGGGTCACCTCCCCCTGGAGGGAAGGGTTCATACTCCCATGATATTGTTGTCTCCACAGAACCTCCTTGGTCTTTTCTTGCGGGATACATGGGACAATCTGTAAAAGAAATGCCATAACTACTTCCCGAACTATCAAGAGGTGTTGGAAAATCAAATTTGCCATTCCCCTCTTCTGAATCCGAATCGTGATAAAGCCACGCTCCATTAAATGAAAAATCATTCTGGACCGCTGCACTACAGGAGCCTCTTGAAGCGGTTGTTATAGGTTCGAGAGCATAATTAGGATTAAAGCCTCCGTTCCCCGGAGGGCCAAACGGGTCTCCACCTATATCCGTTAAGATAAGATTTACTTCCCAAATTTGGGCTGTGGATTCACCATGAGCATTAATACCTATTACCGGTATCCATGCATCTATGGGCCAGATATGTCGTAAGTCCATAATCTCGCCTGTTACTGCTTCAATAAATGTATTAGAAATATCCCATCGTGGTCTCGAGTGTTCTGCTACGGGTGTGTACATAAAAAAGGGCCAACTGGAAAGATTCGCATCTTCACCCGGGCGATAACCAAAAATAGTGTCTCCTGTCAAGTCATATACATTAAAATGTGCTTCATAAAAATTTTCATCATTTAAGATATCACCCTGATAAAAATTGGGGCTATAAGAATCTAAGGGATCTCCATTACTCTGTGTCAAAAATGCCCCAACCCCATAATTCCAAAAAGGGAAAGGAATATTACTCAGGATTGAAGATAGGACTGGACCTGTATAAGGTTGCATTCGAGCCATGTTCAATCTTAAAGCCATATTATTCCCATTTTTCCAATTGTATGTCAGCCGAACTGCAACAATGTAACCGATCCCCGGATCCGGTCCTGTTGTTACCCACTGTTTCAGTATTCCTTCGCTTGTATCTACACCACCATTCGAGCTTGTATCGGGGTCTAAATTTCTCACTTTTACAAACGGGAATAACTCCGTAGGGGGGATATTTCTAGGGTTTACTGCTGCAAAGGGGTCGGTGGGATCATACATTGAACTTTGGGGATTCATCGTAAAATTAAGATTATAATTTAAGTCTCTCGAATATGAATTAGGACCTATGGGCATCTCATAAGGGAAACCATATCTATCCCATGTAAGCATGGGTGTACCAGGGGCAATACGAAAAGCATTTGGGGTCCCCGTTATATAAACGAATCTACCATCATAGTCAAAATCCAACACCTGATCCGGTTTCCCTTCTGGACCTGAATCAACAAATAAACCAAATTCAAGGATGTCCTCGGGTGTTAGAGAATTATTATCACTGTATAGTTGATAATTTAACTGCGTTAATGTTCGAAATGCGGGTTGATCCGGATTGTACTTCATGGTAAAGGCAAATAAAGGAACCCAATCATTTAAGGGGAGAAGTCCCTGTCCATTTGTTATTAAATCTTTTGCCTCAAAAGATGCTTGAGGGATTTGGCTTTCCTGACGAACCACTATATAATCTTCTTTGTAAAGAGGTTGGGTAGGACAATATCGAAAATCTCCTGTAATCGGGTCTTCAACTCGAATTCGCATTCCTATTGTATATCTACCCTGTGTTTGAAAATACTGGGTATTTTGACCACCAATAGTAAAAACCTGCTGGTCAGGGGTTACACGAGGGTCGTATTGTTGTTCTACCTGATATTGCCACTGAAAACCCGTACTCCCGGGTGTTCCTCCTGCTGGAGAACTAATATACCATGTAATATTTTTTATATTAGGCATATCATTCGGACCAAAACCCGAAAGGTTATATATAAGCCTAAAACTGACCGTTAAAGGAGCAGGACCATCCGTAGGGTTAGCAATAAAATTGAGTGTTGAAAACTGGTTGCATGTTGGATAAACAAGGTTAACAATCTGCCCGGAAACAAAAGAAGGTAGTATCCCCAGAATCGCATTTGTCGGAGCAGATGAAGCAATTTGTATATTATTCTTCTGTTTCGTTAACCCGGAAATTGTGGAATCATTGTTATTGGAAACACCGTTAGGAACTACTTTCTGTCCCTCACTTTTTATCCTGTTCTCGTTACCTGAAAAATAAGAATTAACACCTAATAAAAATACACAGCCCACAATTATAAGGGATTGAAACGCCAAATAAGGTTTATTTATTCGTTTCACGGCAATTTGCTCCTTCTATTTTTTTATTTCATACCAGTTATCCAAATCATTTTAATTTAATATATTCTTTTTGTAGATAGAATATCTATCCTCCTACAAATTTTAATTAAGATATTATCACACACATAAAATGTATTTGTAACTTTTATTCTTTTCCTTTCCTGAAATTATTTCTTGCTAATAGTTTACCATTAATTATTAACCAATATACAATATACAGTTTTTTATTACATAAATTATAATAAACTTTTATAATTATGTCAACAATTTATTTCATTTTCAAATTATTTTTTCTTTTTTATTCTACTTTTTTGAATAAATTTATCTTACAGCACATTTAACACTTATTTGTCAAGAGAAATCCTCTCTAATGAACCCCAATTCAATCATTAAAATATCCACCTATTTCATTGAGTATTACGGGTATCACTGACAGATTTCAACATATCATAAACAAGGTCAACCAATTCCTGTTTTACCAGATACACCCCCTGTTTCCCCTCTTTCTTTGCCCAGCGATAGCGAGAATCAGCGTCATTTACCGAACCTATAGATAATGCTCCCACCATACTATTTTGAGTTTGTTTTGGGTCTACAAGTTTAATAGCAATTGTCAAAATAGCATTCGCAACTTTTGCTTCATCTTCTTTTTGATTGCTTACATCACCAGCAGTTAATGTGGACATATACCGGAGCAAACGAAGCAAATCCCCTTGATTTGTTAGTGTTTTGTTTCCTGGCTGTTTAACGGTCCACTGCCCATCCGATTGATAAAACACAAAAGTATTTGAATCCTTTGTTATATCAATTTCCTGTACATCTGATGGAGAAAATCTATACAAAAGTAAACTTCGAAAATTTTCCGGACGAACCCAAATCTGTGAAATCACATCATTTGATATAATCCCAACTTCGCCCGTATCACAATTAATATATGAATGCAAATGATCATCCGGTACAGGGATATATCGAATCTCTAAAGTTCCCCCATCTTCCATAGTAAACCGCAATATATTTTTTGAATTATTTAATCCACGCTCTTCCCATGTCCCTCCTGGAAAACTCTGTATCTCCACACTTTTTAACTTACCAAGATAATTATTAATACTCATTACATCAACATCATCTAATGGGGGTTGGGACATTACCCATCCTTTCTCTTTTGTTTTCTCAAGAATAAAAACAGATTGAGCTTCATCGATTCTCTCAATCTTATTAACATTAGCCAGTTCATTTATAAAAATTTTTCGATTTCTAAAACTTTCCGGAGAGCGAGGTAACAATTGTAAAAATTGGGGGTCTAACAAAAAAACAGAATTTTGACCGGACAACTTAGCAAATAGTCCTGTGCACTCCGATAACTTTAACCGTTTCCTTTTTTCCTTATCTTTTTCTTGGATACTTTGCCCCGCAGTTTGCATCCCTCCCAGAAACACAGTTTGAGGTTTCCTGTTTTTCGCATCAAAATATGTTAATCGACATCTTGGAGGGTCTAATCCATAATCCGATAAACTCTCCGGACTGTCAATAAAGTCCCTTCCTATCCCATATTGTATCTCAGAAGCGAGAGCATTAACGGCCTCCTGGTCCGCAAGACCTTTACCCGGCGATATAATTTGCCAGGGAGATTTCTCATCCTTTCGCTCCATGATAACTACCGTGGATTCTTCACCAATTTTAGGAATATAACTTGTATCCTGCATTTCATCGTCTTCTGTCCATATTCGAGCATATTCAATGCGAACTAATGGAATTTCCCGCTCTTCAACTAAAAATCGGAATCGTAAGTCCTCCAGCGAACGATTTAACTCAAAAAATTGTTTATCATCTACTAAAAAAACTGTTTGCCCATCCATTGTAGCGTAACGATAAGAGTTTGTTGGGTCAGGAAAACCGAATGTTAACTCCACGGGTTCTTTCATTCCATCAACCACGGCCTTTACAATAAGACTGGGCTTATGCAAACCGTACGCAGTTTTATCTTCTACTTTTTCCAGCAATGTCCTTTGATTCTTCAATTCAGAAAAATTTTTTGCAACTCGTTCCCACATCAACTGAAATGCTGGAATGTCTGAAGAAGGTTTTTCAAAGTTCCACTTACCATCTGCATCTTTTTTAGCAACACATAGTGCCTTACCTGCCTGCTGGATATGAATTTCACGAACAGATTGAGGTTCAAAAGAAAAAATTTTCTTTATCTCTTCTTGAGTTATGCGTTGTTCTTCTTTTCTCCAATCTAAAAAACAATAAAAAGTAATAAGACATATAAAAATGGCTATTAAGATAAAGGTGTTACGCCATTTCACTGTCGTTTCCTCCTTATAAAATAAACAAGAATACCTGCAATTAAAACAATCTGCGGAGTTAACATAACCGAACACCAAACCAACCACCGTCTCTGTAAACTTGAAAGGACAATAGGCTTGTCTTCTTTTGCACTTGGACGAATTGCTATTAATTCATCATGTTCTGTAAGCCATGCCAAACTATTTAATAGAAAATTTATATGTCCCCCAATACTTATCCGCTCATTGGTAATAAAATCCGCATCTCCCACAATTACAAAACGACTTCGCTTCTTTGTTCCATCGGGCTGTTCTTTTGTTCGTATCCCTGCGACGGATACATAAAGAGGACCTTCTTTTTCACCGGGTTCATATTTTACAGTTCCACCTTCTGCTAAACGAGAAATATCGGTTTCTGCCCAAAACTCGGGTAGCGTTCGTAGTAAAGGGAAAACCTGTAAATTATCGGGTACCTTCTCCACTGGGTCAACCGTTCGAACGGCCCTCCATAATAAAGGCTGGTCCATTCGCTGTGTAATTGGATGGTCAATCCGCATGGATCCACGAAAATCCATGAAATCTTTTTCTATATTTTCAAAAGGTTGTGGATCCGAACGCAATTCAATTTCCCATGGATTTTTTCTCTGGACAGTGAATACAATATCCGAACCAACATCAACCCCCAACTGTTCTTTTAACCAGGGACGCAAATTTTCTGCACCACTTCTTCCCAAACGGACACTTATCCATGGTTCAAAAAAAACAATTAGCCGTCCACCCCCATTAATAAAATCAGATAGGGCCTTTAATTCTTCACTATTTAAATCCCCCTTCGGGTTGTGAATTATTACTACTTCATAATCTTTAGGTATCTCCGGAAGTTCAATACTTATCTGAAAAGGTTCAATTTTATAAGATTCCCCTTCTATAATTTTTTTTACTGTGGAAAGCCCACCTGGATTCGGGTCATCAACAGGGGTCTCGTTATGTCCTGTTAAATATCCTATCTTTGTCTCGGTTTCTTTTAATACACTAATTAATGCCTGAGTAAACTCTCTTTCTTCCATTCGCGGATTTGCACCACTCAACATAATAACACGTTGTCGATTCCCACACTTCAACACAATAGTACCCTGAGTAGACGCATGTGTTATTTCCAACGCCTCCAGACGAGCCCGGTCTATCTGCGGGTCTAAAACCTCCACATTCAAAAATGGCGTGTACTTTTTGCACTGTTCCAGAAAGCGAAGGGTCTTATCCCGAGCAATTACAACAGATTCTTCATCCACATTTATAAAGAAACACAAAACCTTTACCTCTTTGTTCATGGATTGTAAAATTTTGACAATTTGTGGAGAAAGAGTTCGGCGACCTTCCTGCGTCAGGTCAATAGATACATCCCACCTTAAAACAAATGCATATAAAACAATACAAATACCCAAAAACGCCAATGTTGAAAGAACTGCATTCAATCCAGACACAGAATGCCCGGACCAACCGGACTCTGTAGCAATGTTCCAAAACATAAGTACCAACCACACAATTCCTGAAACAAAAAATACCCCCCCAAAGAACAAAACCCAGATATTAAATACTTCTTGTTTCCATACTACATAATTTAATACTACAAGCAAACTAAATACCGAAACGATACCCGCATATTTTTTTAAATACTTTTCCATCTAACAATATCAACTCCTACTTTCTCCAGTTCCTTGATTCCAAAGAACGGAATGTTAGAAAAATGAAGAATGCTGTACAAAGTAAATAATAGGAAATATCTTTCGGTTCCAATATACCCAAAGCCATATTCTTCGCATGATTGTCCAGCGGTAATTCTAATAATAGAGCACGAAATAACCCATATATTTTTTCAACAACATTTTTTAATAGTAAAGGGAAGGTGTTTGGAAGTGGAGCCACTGCAGGCAATTTTTCCGCTACATTACCAATAATAAACATAATTAAATAAACACCAAAACTTACCAGTCCCGCTGTAATAGGATAAGTTATTAGTGAAGAAATAAATAAGCCTATACTCAACACAGCCATTCCCATTAGAAAGACAGAACATAATCCAAATAACAAAACACTCCATTCTACCTCAGTAAATGGAAGCAACAAAAAAACATTCAAGGCAATAAGAATAACTGCGAATAACAAAACCGTCAGCGCAGAGGAGAATTTTCCAAAAATAATATCCCTATCATGAAGCGGATAGGTTAAAAGCAATTCCATCGTCCCCCGGTGGTACTCCTCTGAGAACAACCGCATAGTAATAATAGGTGATAAAAACATTATCATAATACCACAAAACACAAAATATGGGCTTAAAAATGTCTCCTCAAAATCAGGAACAGATGAATATCCGAACTGGGATGGAGATTGGGAAATCTGTACATAAGTTAGAAATGATAAGACAAACGCTGTTCCCGTTAACAACGCAATCAATCCTAATATTACATAGCCGGAAGGAGTCACAAAAAAACTTATAAATTCTCTTTTCCCAATCGTCAATACAGACTTCATTGTTTTATCTTATTCCTTCTTTTGATATAGCCTTTAAAAATGCTTGTTCAATCTCACCCGACGGTCGTGAAGGATCAATTGTAATCTCGGCTGCAATCTTACCCATATTCAGAATTAAAGCACGCGAACACAACAACGACACTTCCGACAAAATATGTGTGCTCAAAAGAACTGTATGTTTCCCCCCAAAATTTTTTATCAATTCACGAATTTCAACAACCTGTTGAGGGTCCAACCCAACCGTAGGCTCATCTAGAATAATCACCGGCGGAGAACCAACCAACGCTTGAGCCAATCCTAACCGTTGTCGATACCCCTTCGACAACACACCCACCACTCGATTATATACCTCCTCCAAACCACAAGTGTGAACAACCTCATCCACTGCATTTTTCCATTCCCCTGACGACAATCCTTTTATCCCGGCTACAAATTTCAGAAATGACTTCACGGTCATTTCATCATACAATGGAACCCGCTCCGGCAAATAACCAATTAACCGTTTTGCTTCCAACGGATACTCATGAACCTCGTATTTCCCAATCTTTGCTATCCCATAACTTGCCGGCATAAACCCCGTAAGAATACGCATCATAGTGCTTTTCCCGGCTCCATTAGGACCTAACAGCCCAACCCGCTCCCCCTCACAAATAGAAAAAGACACCTCTTTCAACGCACAAAACGAACCATAATATTTTGTTAACTTTTGAACTTCAATCATAACCAATCATTCCATTTGTCTTTTCGACAAAAAACTTACTAAACTCGATAAACTATTGACAATATTACAATAGGTAGACAAATAAAAAAGGTATATTTTACCCAAAAAGAGGAACTCTTTTCCGATAAAAACGCCATTCCATTTAAATTATATGACCATACTCTATTGATTCTCAACACCTTAAATCAAATCCCCATTTCTAAAAAATTGTGGCACAAAATATGCTTGTAAATGTATAGCAAAATAAAGAAAGGATGTAGTATGATAGTTCAATGTTGTGTATGCGGTAAAATTCGACATGATGCCCGATGGATCATTCCCACTCACCAACAATTAAAAAACGAGCAAATAAGCCATACTTACTGTCCCTTATGTGCCCACAAAACCATCACTGAATATCGCAAAAACCGCACTCTTCTCCTCTCGCCCATAATCCCAAAAACGACTCCCCAATCTTGTTAATCCAAAAATTAACCATCACGAAACAAAACTATAAGTAAATCCAAATAATCATAAAATTTATGTCCAAAAACTTTTCTCGAACTCATTAATTACTTCAACAAATAATTTATCCCAATATTTCAAATTACATAGATTAAAACAAACCGTCCCTCTCCTTTCAAACCCTACCTTTTTTTCTTCAATAAAACCAACTATTATGAAATAAGTATCTTAGCCCTACTCTCATATAAAACAACCTTATCTATTCAAATATCCTATAAAAACCAGTAAATACTACCGATGTAAAACACTTAACATCATAAATAAACTGCTACCTCCCCCAACGATATATAAACCCAAAAATAATGAAATACCTAATCTCTCATTATTCCATCTCCTAAAACGGCATAACCTTCAATTAATAAATTCATTCTACATATAATCAATAATGATGCTATCCTTTTTAGCAGTCCACTGTCCTTTGTGTTATTTACTCACATGTGGAATTTTTCCACTTACTATACAATACAACGAAAAAGCATTTGTCAAGCTTTTTAAAAGAAATTTATAAAAAATTTTTTCTGAGAAGGTTAAGGGATTATAATGTAAATCCTAAAATTTATATTTTAAAGTTATTTTTTTCTCTATCGTATCAATACATAATTAAAGAAGGAATGCTTTATGAAACGAGGGATTGGCTTTTGTTATTTATTATTTTGTTTCCTAACCATTAGTACATTTTTAAGTAGTGGTGAAGAAGTGCCGGAACCGGATTATTCTACCCCCTTGATTCGGTTTCCGGGACAGTGGCGGTTTTTATTACCAAAGGCAGGGATTATCCTGGTTCGGGACGATGAATTAGAAACTCTGTGCAATCCCGACGCGGAAATCAATATAAGCCTTACCCGCGAACCGAATATAACTACTTTACGAAAAATATGTGAAAATGCTCAGGCAAGAGGCATCCGAACCCTTACAATTGCTTTTGACCACTTTTTTGCACAATATCGTCCTGGACAAGATAAACCCCGTGAATGGACACCTGATAAAACGGAATATATCGAGCGAATAGCAAAAATTAGCCAATTTGCCCAGTCCTACGGATTAGGTTTAGAGTTAAGCTTTCTTACCCCATTGGAATTAGGAGGAGAATTTAAGAAGGAGACCAGCGAATGTGGTATCTGGATGCATTTTGGTAAAGGACTGCGAGACCCGGAAACAGGCAAATACAGTGTTGAACTATGGAAACAGGAACGGTGGGCCAACAACAAAGGTCCTGTTGATATTGAATTTGCGGGAGTCCGCGTCTTCGCTTTCAATGAAAATTCTTATGGTAGACGATACCGTGTAGTAAACCCAAAGCAAATGGTGGAAATTAGTGATACGGTGAAAATAGAAGAATATTCATCCTTGAAAAATAAACATGGGGATTTTCTATCTACCAGAATTCGCATCTATGGCGAAGGGGCTATAGAGAAAACCCGTGGAAATCGCGTTCTGGTAGTGGTTCATTACAAAACCCCAGAAATGGACTACTTCAGCGAAAAGGCTTTACCTTATTTAAAATCTCTATGCGATAGATACCTTAACGCCGGCGTTAAAATCAATGCCCTTTACTCTGATGAAATGCATATTCAACAAGATTGGGCCTATTACAATCATCACGATTTGGGTTCTTTCGCTTTGAGATATGTAAGCCTGGGATTTCAAAAAGCCTTCGCTCAAAGATATGGTGAACAATACGCAGACCTTGCTCCTTATATGATTTATTTTGTTCAAGGGCAGGATGTTTTTACTGATGACCTATTTGCACACGAACCGGTCCAACATATTATGCTACCCGGAATAGAAGGCATTCTTAAAACTACCTTGTTCCGGGCACAATATTATCGTTTTTTGCAAAACGGCGTGGTAGACCTCTTCACACAAGCAAAGAAATACTTAGAACATAAGATTGGGTATCAATTAGAATCAAGGGCTCATGCCACATGGGCCGAAAGTCCCTCTTGTGATTTATGGAAAACAGAACAATGTTTGCCACAGGTAAACTACGCTTACGAGTACACCTCAAATTTCCTCTGGTCCAATACAGTACATCAAGCAAGTTCTGCCTGTCATGATTATTTTAAGTGGGGAGATTTCTTAACCGGTAATGGGAATGACACAGCAGAAGGTGGATTCTTAGACCGAAATTATTATGGATTAGCATTAGGATGCTCCACAGGAGTTATTAACGATATACCTAATTCCTATTCTGCTCACTGGGGTATGCCACATGAAATTGCTGATCGCAGACAAGCCCTTTGTGATGTTTATGGTAATGCTCCGTGGCTTCCATTTGCTATGGTAGAATATTTTGAACATCGAGATACAGATGTATTATTCCTCTATCCCATTGACCTCGTGGCTTTTGATGAACGATTTGGAAGCCTAACTATTCAATACGGTTATGGAAATTATATTACCGCAGAAAAATTAATGGAATTGGGTTCCTTTGAGAATGGAGTTTGCCGTATTAAAAATCGAAGTTATAAAACACTCGTAACATTATTTGAACCAACCCCCCCCGAAGGTTTCATAGATAAAATTACTAATTTTGTAGCCAGTGGTGGAAATTTAATCTGGATAGGGACACCTCCAATATACGATTTTGCTGGGAATAACATATTAGATAAATGGGAAAATCTAATGGGAATTAAAATCCTCCCTTCCAGATTCTACGGCTTTTCTGCAGTAGGGATGGATATAGATTTCAAAGAGCAACTTGATCATCTATCTCCTATGACGGTACTTACAGATTTCCCAATAGATTTTATTTACCCTATTCAATCCTTTGAGAATTCAACTCCAATTGCCATATGCAAAAATCATGTTATCGGAACACACAGACAAGTAAACAAAGGGAAAGCAGTATATTTGGGTTTCCGACCGAGAGATAACCAGAGTGCAAGTCATGGGAAAGAAACGCGGTGGCTTTTTGAGATTTTATCAGCGATGAACGCTTATCCTCCCTCCGGTGTTTTTGAAAATTATAACGACAACCCCGATTTTCTATCACGGAACAACCCTTATATGTTTACCCGCTTCCCGAATGGAACCATTGCTGTTGCCCCTCACTATAAAGACATCGAAGAATGCTGGGAAGGAGGTTTCGCAAGAAACCGCGAAAAAGATGAGCAAGTGGTAAAAGAACTAAATTTAAAACCCAATACTATTGAATTAACCGATTTCAAAGTATGGGGACATACCGTTTCTTATCAAGGAAACCGAGCAATGGCTTTCCGTTTTTCGGAAGGACACTTGCTGGCTTTTGCAGGTTCAGGGTCAAAAGAAATAACTATTAACGGGAAATCCTATATCTTTGCAGATAGCCCCGTTCATTATATCGCCTGGGCACCTGTTCCCAAAATTTGCTATGTAGAAAATGGGGCTATTGCAGCCATTTTTGTGAATGGCACCGGAAATATTTATATCCCCTTCAAATCTCCTGAAAACAAGCCTCTTGAAATCATAGCAGAAGGTCCAACTCCGGGAAGTGTAGGAGAAAAAATACCTTTTGAGTATTCAGAGTCAGATGGGAAACTAATAATTTCACTGACCCCGAATGTGCTAAACAAATTACTCTACATTGTTCCCAAATCTTAATAATGTTCATACAAAAGTTAATGCAATATATTCCTCAAATCCGTTTTGACCCGGATTGGATACTCGCATGGAAAAATATATTATTCCCTTCCTATTGTTGTCATTGTGACAATCGCTTAATTACAGAGGAGAATCCTTATTACTGTCCGGCATGCTGGGCTACTTTGCCTCGCATTGAAAGACCTTTCTGTTCCCTTTGCGGTATTCCTCATCCATTAGCAATTGGTTTTGGAACACGGTCTAACTTTCCCTGTGAAGATTGTAGAACCCATCCCAATCCTTATGTGGATTGTATACGAAGCCCCGTCCGGTACAAAGGTATCGTTAAAGAAGCAATCATAACCTTTAAATTTCGAAAGAAAACCCTCATGGCAGAGCCATTAGGAACATTACTCCGCGAATGGATTGAAATAGAAATGGCAGATATGAAATTTGATTTGATAGTTCCAGTCCCCTTACATCCGTTCCGTCTCAAACGAAGAGGATTTAACCAATCCCTGTTACTTGCAGAACAAGTCAAAGACTCATTTACAGGAGCGCAACTTTCAGAGGTACTCCTCCGCATACGCCCAACAATGACTCAAACCGCTCTCTCCATTCAAGAAAGACGGAAGAATATCAAAGATGCTTTTCAAGTCAAAAGTCCAGATGAAGTAAAAGGGAAAAGAATACTACTAATTGATGATGTTGTTACAACAACAACCACTGTTACAGAATGTGCTCGCATATTAAAAAAGAGTGGGGCTATTTCTGTGCATGTATTGTCGGTAGCCAGAGCATCTCACTATACCGACATAGATGACCTGTTAGAACCTGGATAAAAGTCCGACTCGTCTGACCCGTCCGCCCAAACAATGCAACCACCACTTACAATCCATTAAAATTAAACAAAAACAACCTTATGCCGAACCCTATACAAAACATAAGAAAAATTCTCTTTATCCGTTTGAGTGCTATTGGGGATGTTATCCGCGTCATTCCCGCCATGGAATCCGTCCGCATTACCTATCCCGATGCCCAAATTGATTGGGTAGTAGAACAAAAAGCAAGCGATGTAATTACCGGACACCCCGCCATAAATCAGTGCATCATATTTCAACGAAGCAAGGATATACGGACCTCCATAAAATATTTTGTTGAGATTTGTAAACTGATACGAAAAAACCACTACGACCTTGTTTTAGACTTCCATGGAATTCTAAAAAGTGGTTTTTTATCTTTTATTTCCAAAGCCCCTTATCGTATCTCCTTTGCGCCCCCTCGGGCTCAGGAATTGAGTTATATCTTCTCAACACACCGCATTTCTCTCCCAAAAGATCAAATCCTTACAAGGGTAGATGAAAATTTCATTCTTGTAGATGCTATCGGTGCAGAAAAAATCGACGATTGGATGGGAATGATTATACCTCCGGAAATAGAAGAGGAAGTTCAAAAACTCTTACAGACCCTCTTCGAAACTAACAAAAAATTAATCCTAATCCATCCGCCTGTAGAACGCCCTGAAAAACAGTGGCCTCATGAAAACTTTGCCAAACTTGCTGACTTACTAATCTCTGATGGCCGTTTTGAAGTCTTATTCACATGGGGTCCCGGACAACTTGATACGATTAAACAGATAACAAAACAAATGCAATACCCTGTCCTTGTATCTCCTCAATTACCTACCCTCAAACATTTAGCCAGTTTAATCTCAAATGCTTCTATTTTTATCTCAGGCGATACAGGTCCGATGCATTTAGCATGGTTATTACAACAACCTGCAATCTGTATATTTGGTGGCACCAACCCAGAACAACACGCTCCTAAAGGACCCCACTATCGAGTATTATATAAAGGACCCATTCCCTTCCCAACAAAAATACCCCTCCATCAGGCACAGGAACATTTAAGAAAGATTACTCCTGATGAGGTCTACAAAACTGTAATAGAATTAATAACAAAATAAAACATCTTTCTTCAAAATAGTTATATTAAAAGAGACGATTTATTATCATAAGCAAAAAAGGAAATTGATATGAAAATAGCCATCACATCCGACATCCACCTGGGAGATCCCACTTCACATTAGCACCCAATCCAGAAACGAAACTTTTCCCTCCTGCTTTTTATAAGTTTGTTGAATGATTAAAGAACTATAAACCTGAGTATTTAATTCTATACGGTGATATTTTAGATTTCTCCATAAGTTCATTCGAAAATTCATACAAGATAGCACGATTATTCTTTCAAAAAATTCAAGAAGAGAACCTTGCAGAAGAGATTATCTATGTACCCGGAAATCATGATAAACATATATGGGATGCAATAGAGTGGGAAGTCAATGTAATTCGAAAACTCAAAGCCCATAAGGACACATGAAAGTTTAAGAGGACACAACCCGGATCAATAGATTTATCAAAGAACTCGGAGAAAAAATTATTTTTACCTGATGTCGAATATGTTGAAAAAACGAAACACTATGGAGACCTATTTTTAGAAGGACTTTTGGATCACACACACAAAAAAAATACCTATAAATATTGTATACCCAAATCTGTATATAAAAACACCTGAAAATACTTATATCATTACTCACGGACACATGCTTGACAGGCCCTGGGTCTTATTATCAGAACTTTTAGACAATTTTGAAAACATTCACTCCACAGACATTAAATATTTTGAAGAGAACAACATCCCCCTCACCTCTATGATATGTACGGGAGTTGGACAGGGAGGAGATGTTTACGAAACATTTTACGATATTATGGCTGAAATAAAAAAGAAAAAAACAGAGAAATTAGAAAGAATCCTTGCCCATGCACTTTCTCAATTAAAAAATTCAATAAAACTACCCTGGTACTTAAAAAGTGGAAGAATAAATACTTTTAGAATAAATAGAATAGTAAGGTATTTCACAGAAAGAATAGAAAAAACACGCAATTATAAGAACTACTACCATAACATTCAAAATGACCCTTATAAAATAGAAAGATTTAATAGATTCTATGATGTTAGTGAAAAGAAATCTATATATTTTAATTTTCCTTCCCCTGACGCAATCATCTTTGGACACACTCATGTTCCCACCTACAACAATTTTAATATTACATTTTTATCAAACAACTCAAAAACCGAAAAAATATTAAGGTTTATAATACAGGCGGTTGGTTAGAAGACGATGGAAGGAATGCAGTTATTTTCTTCTTCGACGACAACGGTTCTCTACTTTATAGACAAATCGAACAAATCTAAGAGTTAGCAAAATGTTCATACCCTACAATAGCGGGTTTTACCCCATCTACTCGGACACCTTGCCACTCATCTGTTATATAACCTATTTCTGTAATTAAACATTTAAACTTTTGGTTAAACTTTTCACGAACCCTTTCCCATTTGTTTTTGGGAATTGTTACAATCAATTGATACTCCTCCCCACCCCCTAATATGAAATTGGTTATATCAAAATTATAAGTATCACAAAACTTTTTTAACTCTTCTGAAACAGGAATCTTTTCCCTATACAAATTAATCCCTATCTTGGACATTTCCGCAATATGCCCCGCGTCTATAACCAACCCGTCACTTATATCAATCATGGCACTCACACAGCCTTTAGAACAAAACCATCTCCCTTCTTCTATCCGTGGAATAGGATACCAATGCGAACGCCATAATTCCGGTAAGGGCAAATTTTGTTTCAAAGCCAATAAACCCGCAGAAGAGTTTCCTAATGTCCCCGTAACTGCAACAATATCACCCGGTTTGGCTCCTGAACGTGTAATAAACCTTCTTTGTATGGCCCCCCCTATTACTGTAATATCAATAACAATACAATCATCACAAGAAGAAGTGGTATCGCCCCCTACAATAGTCCCTCCAACATATTTCGTGGATTCTACCATTCCCCTAAATATTGTCTCCGCCCTTTGAACCGAGACATCACCGGGAAGTGCTATTGAAACCACCGCCCACTGCGGTTCACCACCCATACTTGCAATATCACTCCAGGCAGAAGCCATCGCCTTCCAACCTATGGCTGTTGGCGGAAAACACTCCGAAAGAAAATGCACATTTTCCACAGACATATCCGATGAAATGAGTAAAATAGAACCTCCCCTCACCTTCACTACCGCACAATCATCTCCAATCGAAACAAGTACATTCTTCTTCGAGGGCTTCCCAATAAGGTCCTCAACCTTTTTAATAAAAGACAATTCACCAATATCTCTGAGTTTAATCATACGGTAACGGTTCCAATTCCCTCCATGCCAGATGTAAAAATTCAAACAAATCCACTGCGGTCATACTCCGCGGATGCAACGTCTTCTCAGCCAAATCTCCAGCCCTCCCATGCAACCACACACCCAACTGACATGCATAAAAAGGAGACACTCCCTGTGCTACCAAACCCGCTATAAGTCCCGCAAGCACATCTCCTGTTCCACCTTTCGCTAAACCATGTCCTCCTGTTGTATTCACTGCGTATTTTCCATCAGGGCTGGCTATAACCGTGTGATGCCCCTTTAAAACCACAATCACTCCCATCTGTCTCGCAAAATCAATCGCACATTGTTCTCTCTCTTGTTGTATCTCCTTTGTAGAGATCTTAATCAAGCGAGACATTTCCCCGGGATGAGGTGTGAGAATAGGGGTTCCATTACACATACGCAAAATACCCGGACTATCACTAATTGCATTCAAGGCATCTGCATCAATAATAAGGGGAACCTCAATGTTTGGTAAGATCCTTTTTACAAAATTCACTGTGGATGGACTCTGAGTTAATCCCGGCCCAACCAATACTGCATTCTTATCTCTGGAAATCTCAATTACCTTTTCGGCCCCTTCTTCAGAAAAAGTTCCCTCTTTAGTCGAAGGAAATGGATAGAAAATAATCTCCATCAAATTACTCGCGATCACATCTACCACAACCGAGGGAACACCTAATGTTACCAGTCCCACACCCGAATGCATACCGGCACAAGCAGAAAGTTTCGCCGCCCCTGTATAATACCGCGAACCTGCAATAACAAAAAGATGTCCGAATCGACCCTTATGGTCATGCTCAGACCTTTCTGGTAAAAAACTCTTTAATTCATGAATGTTTATCAAATTATTCATAATAACTTACCAATCTTTTTTTAATTATAAAACATATCCTACTCTATTTATAAATTCATTAAACTTTTTACTATATTCATTATTTATTGTTCTCTCCTACAAGATCAAAACTAATTTTTTCATTTATAGTTTATATTTGTAAGAATTTAATTTTATTAACGGTATTAAATAAATATATATATTTTTGACGCATTCAACAAATTTATATTTTAACTACAATATTTAGTTATTAGAATAATTTAAATCAATTAATAACTAAATATATTAATTATTTAATTAAAAATAATTTGACATTGATATTTTTTTATGATATATTGATTATATATTTGGATAGAACAATTAACAATAGTAATTAACTACATATGTTTTATGATTGAATGCAAACGATAATTAGTGAAGAAAATAAAAATTTAGTTGATTTAACTACATTAGAGGCTTTGTTAGGTTCTGAAGCTCGAACAAAAGTCTTTTTAGTTCTTTTTACAAATTTGGGAAGGATATTTTATCAGCGTCAAGTAGAAAGTGCAACGAAATTACCTCTTCGTGCTGTACAGAGAGAATTAGAACGACTTTCACAAATTGGGTTAATTTATCAGTGGAAAGAAGGAAATAGAACATGGTATCAAATTGACCAGAATCATCCACTAGTTTTAATTTTACAATCTCTGGTACTAAAAGTGTGTTCATCCATTGACCGAGTTCGGACTATTCTTAATACTAATAAATCCGTTCGTCTCTCATTTTTCAATCAAGAGAGGAATGAAGTTATTGTCGTTACAACAAATGGCGATGTTTTCCCCGAATCCATAGAAGGAATTCGTTTATTTATTCTTACCACAAATGAATTTGTAGAAAAGATGGAACAAAAAAATCCTGAATTAATCAATTTTCTTCATGGAGCCGTTGATTTACTTGGTAACAGGGAAGATTTTATCTGGAGAATTATTGAAAATAATAAACTGAAAATACCGAAAGGGAAATATGTTTTATGAGCGTTATATATAATCGAACATCTCTGCAGATTCCTGAATCATGGTGGAAATGGGCACAGACATCACAGGGGTTAGAGAGATATAGATATATTGAAGACTTTTTCCACAGGTTGGGTTGGAAATCTTTCGTACCCCTCCCCGAAACTGAAACAACCAAAAATACAGGTGCACTACCTTTTCAACTAACATCCGAAAACGGAAAGGGTATTTATATTGTAATTGTTCCCGAATATCTTCTTACTTTACCCTCAAAAATAAAAAATAGAAATCTTGACTTTTGTCCCCTCTCTCGGCTACTACTTGAAGAATTTTCTGATGAGCATTCTCGCTATGTTTTGCTCACGGATTTCAGCAAATTTCATCTTTATTCTATTCATGATCAAACATTGATAATGTGGGCTGATTATCCTGCGCAGTTCCAGATGGAAATGGCTCCATATATATTGGAACCCTGTGTAGATAACGGTTCCCTTGACGAAATACCCCACACACCCAAAAGTACAATGGCTCGTGAATTACGAGACTGGAATATATCCTGGGTAAAAAAATTTCAACAGACCACAGACATTTCCGAAGAAAAGGCTAATATAATCATAGACCGTTTCTTTATTCTTCATCATATTTTTTCATATCGGATTTTCTGGAAAACACAAGAATTTTTGGAAGAGCGTTTATTAGATCTTGTTGATATAGCAATCACACAAGAGAAACCTGAAGGTATCGGAGAACAACTGATTGCACTATTTCACGACATGTGGTTCGATTGGCGGATTGGATGTTTTCAGATTGATACAGAAATTGACCGTGTCCTATCTCAGGATGAAATTTCTACTGAGCTAATCTATGAATACTCCTTACTCTCTCCGCACAAATTTGATATTGCAGTTCTTTTAGAGAGTTTCAATTATGGAGACTCCCTTGAACGGATGCGAATTCGAATGATACCTGAACCCAATCCCGACCGTGAAGCCTATTTACATATACAGACAAAAGAGACCATCGACCGGGCTCAAATTGAAGTAGATATTTCTGAAGAGGGATACCGTTCAATACTCTTCTGGTTCGATCGACTGATAAAATGCTATGAAATGTTAGAAGAAAAAGAAAAATCTACACTCCCTCCATTAGATACGACAGAAGACCTCTGGACCTGGAGTCAGAGGAACAATAACATCCCTGCAACTTTCAGAAATAAAATTCAACAGGCGTGCTTGCATGGTTTTCGTATTTACTATCAGAACGCACGACAGCTAAGAATTGCTCGTTTGCTCCTTACTATTCACCTAATTCAATTGTATAGTGAATATAGACATCCCCTGGAAAAATTCCCTTCCATAGATCATATATTTGTAAAAAAGCCCGAACCTATTCCTTCAGAACGCTCCATGACAAAACGGATCTCTATTTCATAAATAATGTGTCTTTGAGATATATCGCTGAAGTTATTCCCCCGTTTACCAGGATTTAATCAAACTTAATTTTTCTATATCAACCGAAAATTTTTCTTGAACTGTTTTTATAGAAATTTGAGGCCCTGTAATCGGGAAAACAGGGTCCACAATGTCATATTTAAAATAGGAATAAGTATCCAAACCAACAAATTGAATTTTCATTTGATTTCTCAATATGATTTTCAATAGTCCGCGCAATCCAACACCTGTCTCCCAAGCAGAAGTAACAACTTTCCCACAAGATTTACTATCCAAAAAATTTTTCCATGTATCCGTTCCGTAAACAATAGACGGTTTAACAACAAAAACCAGTTTTTCAGAAAACTCTTTATAGATACTTTCCAACTGTAAATTCCATCTTTCAAGAAACTCATCAATACCTGCTTTAACAGGAGATACCTTTAGATAGGTCATTAACTCCTCCAATGTTTCAACAGGATCTTCTATATACAGGATTCCTTTATCTAAAATATGCTCAACAAAATTTAATGTCTGATTTAATTCCCACTGCCGATTTAAATCCAGAACGATTCCTGCATCCCTTGCTATAATTTCTCTAACACGAATAACTAAATCAATAGCCTTTGTTAAAGAATACTCTCCTAATTTTATTTTAAATACAGAATAGCCAAGTTTGTTTTTTAGTTTTGCCCCTTCAATAATTTCATTAAAACTTCCCGCAAGAAGTGCATTCATTTTTAGAGTCGTCTCAGAAATTTTATCATCCCTCAAACCGGAACAATCTACAGCACTTTCAATTGCAAATTTTAGTTCGGGGGGTAACCCAGAAAGAGGGACATTCTGTTCGCCCAAAAGATAGTCGTGATATTTTTCAAGCCATTCTATTGCATTTTTTATTTTTTCTTCTGTCGGGGGTAAAAAGGAAAGTTCTCCCCAAAACCTGTTTGTTTCAAAATCTTCGAAATGAATGAGCAATCCTTTCTTAACATCAAAAGGGACACCTCGAATGAATATAGAAGTCTTCAAAGGTATTTCATAACTGTATAAGAATAGTTTTTGAATGTGAACAGGTTTTGACATTAAATAATCCACAATATAGAAAAGAGCCCACTATACACCAATAACAATTTTGATGTATTGGCTAATAATACATTTAACTCCCTTCCCTTATAATGAATAATAGAATTCATTAAAAACATAGAGGGTACCAAAAGAATCATCAATAACAATATATCTTTCTGTCCTTCACCGCAAAAAGCAAAGAGTAAAGGGATTATAATAACGCTAATAAAAAGCATGAATATATACTCTGCTTTGGCAAAATTTTCACCCAATCGGACTGCAAGTGTTCGTTTCCCGACAGATCGATCATTTTCTATATCTCGATAATTATTCACCGTAAGAATGGCCACCGAAAAACAACCCGCAGAAACCCCCGCCAAAAATCCATATATAGACACTTGCAAAGTCTGGACATAACTTGTCCCCATAACAGCAACCGGCCCAAAAAATATAAAAACAAACAAGTCCCCCAATCCTAAATAAGCAAGGGGTAATGGACCTGCTGTATACGCAAAAGCAAGAATTAGCGAAATCACACCAATAATCAAAATCGGAAACCCTCCCCTATAAATCAAATAGGCCCCCGGAACAAGGGTGATAAAAAATAAAATCATTAGAGAGAATCTCATTTGTTTCGGTGTAAGCCATCCCGAACTGGTAGCACGCTCTGGACCTAAACGGTTCTCTCGGTCGGCCCCTTTTATATAATCAAAATAATCATTCGCATAATTCGTTAATATTTGAATAAGTATAGCCCCCGTTAAGGCACAGAAAGCAGAAAGCCCATGGAACTTTTCATCTCGAATAACCAGAGCGGTTCCCATTAAAACAGGAGCCACACTCGCACCTAATGTTTTAGGTCGAGCCGTTAATAATAAAACTTTAAGAAACGAAGGTTTTTCTGCTGTCATAATCGGCATAAAAAACTAAATTGGAATTTATGGTTTGCGTGGGAATTTTGAAAAATTAGGTTCTCTCTTCTCAAGAAAGGCGTTTCTACCTTCCTGACCTTCTTCCGTCATATAAAACAACATCGTAGCATTCCCTGCCAATTCTGTTAATCCGGCTTGTCCATCTTCATCCGCATTCATTGCCGACTTGATACAGCGTAGTGCTATTGGCGACATTTTTAATATTTGCCGGCACCATGCTACCGTAGTAGATTCCAAATCCTCCAGCGGAACCACAGTATTTATTAAACCCATCTCTAATGCCTCTTTTGCGGTATATTGTTTGCATAGAAACCATATTTCCCTTGCTTTTTTTTGCCCTACAATTCTTGCTAAATGGGCCGAGCCATACCCTGCATCAAATGAGCCGACCTTCGGTCCTGCTTGTCCAAAAATAGCATTGTCCGCCGCTATTGTTAAATCACATATCATTGCTAAAATATTTCCTCCTCCTATGGCATACCCTGCCACCATTGCTATCACAGGCTTAGGACAGGTTCGTATTTGTCTGTATAAATCCAGAACATTCAAACGATGATGTCCCGTTCGTGGGTCTACATAACCTGCTTCTCCCCGATACTTCTGGTCTCCCCCTGAACAAAATGCTTTATCCCCTTCACCCGTTAAAATGACCACCCCTATTTGTGGGTCAAATCTCGCATCTGAAAATGCATCACTAATCTCATCCAATGTTACAGGTGTAAACGCATTTCGACGGTGCGGTCTATTAATTGTTATCTTCGCTATTCCTTCCGCCTTGTGATAAAAAATCTCTGTATACTTTTTCGCTTCCTGCCATACAATTCCTACTTCACTCATTTGCAAACTCCTTACATTAATTTGATATACAAGTTATATATTTTATCCAAATAAACGTCAATTCTTCCATTTCTCATAAAAAACATCTACACTATCCAGGATTTTTCGGAAACATTTTCAATGTCAATAGAACCAAAATAGATA
>OGCI01000340.1_pt1 | contig 57965 bp, 50 predicted proteins | sample 1570021 | NCBI WGS metagenome assembly OGCI01 (sample SAMN06264664, study PRJEB24512) | hot springs metagenome | isolation source: Hot spring water | place: South Africa: Tshipise | collected 2015-06-21
CATAGGCGGCCCGGCTGCAGTCATCCACGGCCACATGGATGAACTCGTACCCGGTCCCCCGCTTCCTGGTCTGAGGACTGCGTCCCAGCTTGCGGTGCCCTCCTCCTTCCGGGAGGCGGGCCAGCTTCTTGGTGTCGATATGCAGGAGCTCTCCCGGCCGGTCCTTCTGGTAGCGGATCACCTCGCGGGTGGTGCGATCCCGATCGGAAAGCCGGGACAGACCGTGACGCCGGAGGATCCCGTAGGTGGTCGAGCGGGCCAGGCCGAGCCGCGGAGCAAGCTGAGCCGGTCCCAGACGCAGACGCCGGCGCTCGCGCAGAACCTGGTCCACCGTTTCCGCGGGCAAAGACCGAGCCAAGCGGTGCGGACGAGAGGGCCGGTCCACAAGACCGGCTTCGCCCTCACGGCGGTAGCGGGCAACCCACTTGTACACGGTGGCCCGAGATACACCCACCGCTTCAGCAGTCTGAGCCGGGGTCCAGCCATGCAGCAGCACCCGCTCGACGAGAAGAAGCCTTCCCGTTGGGGTGAGTTTTGCTCTAGGATGGGACATGAGTGCCTCCTTGCTCCGGTTGGAGTATCGCCACCCCCAACCGAACATGAAGGCTCTCTTTCTGTCAACAATGTCAGCGGGCATTACAGCTAGCGCGGCGGTAGGCGGTCCCGGGTCCGGCCCCTCGCTGAATTTGACACCTCGCCGATCTGCGGTCTGGCGGTCCCGGGGGCAGAGCGCTGCCTGCCAGTCGCGCCTAGCCTCCTCGCCTGGCCTCACCGGCTATCGTCCTCCATCGCCGCACCGAGTCTGCTCACCTAGCCTCTTGCGCGGTATGAACCACGGTCAGCGGCTAGCTGCCCGCAGGCAGCTCGGATCTCTGCTCCCTTGCTGCGCCTCATCACGGCTTCGATGTCCGCGCGTCTAAGGATCTCAGCAAACGTCTGGACCGTCGCCAGCGGTGAGGGTGCGAACCGAAGGGCGGCGGTCCTGGCCGAATCTGGCCGACCCGTGCCCCCAGGGTCTCGGAGCAAAGAGCGCGGGAGCGGGTTCCACGGCAGCAGATTCACCGTGACTACCATGCCTTTGAGCAAGCGGGCCAGATTCCGAGCGTCCTCGGGACTGTCATTGATGCCTTCGAGGAGGACGTATTCGACGAGCAGCTTGCGATGGGTCAAGGCAAAGTGGTCTCTCGCTGCCGCCATGACCGCTGCAAGCGGCTGGCAGTAACGCCCAGGAACGAGGCGTCTGCGGAGTTCGTCCGTGGCCGCATGGAGAGAAAGCGCCAGGTTCACCTGAGGTTCTGCGCGAGCCAATCGCCTGATTCCGGCTGGCAGCCCGATGGTGGAAACGGAAAGGGCGCGATGAGACAGGCCGACTCCTCGTGGATAGGTAAGCAATCGGATCGAAGCCAGAACCGCAGGCAGATTGAGAAGAGGCTCGCCCATGCCCATGTACACCACATTCGACAAGCGGTGGCCGGTTCTCGCGGCTGCCACCGCAGCGAGGCGGACCTGGTCGACGATCTCGGCAGCGGACAGGTCTCGTCGAAACCCCAAGCCTCCAGTGGCGCAGAACACGCAGCCTACCGGACAGCCCACCTGGGAGGAAACACAGACGGTGGCGCGCCTGCCGTAAGGCATGAAGACACACTCTACTTCGTGACCATCCCGTGTTCTGCACAGAAACTTCGTTGTTCCATCAGCGGCGACAGCGTGCGCGGCCGTCTCCAGAGTGTTGTGCCCCAAGTCCGCGAGAGCGGCTCGTAGCTCCGTGGGTAAGGAGGTGGCCTCGGAGAACGGAGTGTCGGGATGGCGGAGGAGATGTTCGAGCACTTGGGCGTACCGGTACGGTGGGATATCCAGAGCCTCCAGGGCGCGCACCAGGTCGGGGCGGTAAAGCTTCAGTAGCAAGCCAGGTGTCGACAGCGCGGGCGTCACTGGCTCGGACTCCCCGGCTTGTGGCCGGGCTGGCAAAGACCCTGGCAAGGCGGTCATTGGGCCGGCTCCTCGGTGACCTTTAGTCGGACGAGAGTACCCAGTCGGACGCCAAGAAGTTCTGCTGCGCTCGCTCCATTCAGGGCCAGCGCTACCTGCCCCCAGGAGTCTCGGAAGACACCAAGCTCACCAGGGCGCAAGTCGCCGTAGGTATGCACCAGACGAGCCTTCCAAGATGGAAGGCCTTCTCCAGGGAGATCTACAGTGAAACCCAGGCTTGAGTCAGACGGGACTGGCTGGGCTGGGACACCCAGTCTCCCCTTCAAATCCTCGAAGGAGAGCGCCAGGGCCACATTGCCGAAACGGTCGACTTCAATGACCTCGACGGCGACCTCCCGGGTAGAGACCCAATCAATTCGGCGGGGGCCGAGGCGGACGAGACTTGCGGGATCCAGGGCAGAAGCGACGTCGGCTGGTGATTTCCCCCTCGCAAACAAGGCCGCCGCTGGAGCAAACACGTCTCTGCCGTGAAAGGTGGCAGAAAAAGACCCAGCCGGGGCTCCAGCGAGCGCGCGGACCCGGTGGTGATCAAGACCCCAGGCTTCGCGGAGACCCCCCAGACAGTCGGCCGCCTCCACTAGGAGCCCGTTGTCGGGCCCCACCAAGATGTCACCGCGAGCTGCCACCAGGGCCAGGGCATGCCTGGCTGTGCCGACTCCAGGGTCCACGACTGCCAAATGGACCGCCGGCGCACCCAGGGGGAGCACCCGAGAGAGGACCAGGGCCCCCGCCGACACGTCCCCCACCGGCACTTCATGAGTTATGTGCAACACGCGTGTGGCTGGGTGGATGCGAAGCATCACGGCCTCGCAGGCGGCGACGTAACCACCGCCCAGACCGAAGTCGCTAAGGAATGTCACAAGGTGGGGGACTCTCATAGACTCAAACTCTCATCGCCCGGACTCTCGCACCCAGACTTTCACACACCTAGGCTCTCACGGACGTCGGGACTTGTAGCCTCAGGTCCTTCGCTCGACCGGGCCGAGGCCGGCCAAACCTCGACTGTGAAAGCTCTGGACCGCATCCGGCTGACCCTCTATATGCAATTCTAGACTCAGTGAGGTCAGTTCGGGCAAAGAGATTCCAGGAAGTGGTACAGACAACTCGACCACCTCATCGCAGGCGAGGAGAACGCCAGCGGCCTCATGGCCCAGCGGGATCAAGATATCAACGGAGACCCCACCTTTCCCTAAGCGTGCAAGAACACGGGCTGACAGCTTGTCTAGGAGCGAGCAGAGCAAGCGCATATCGGTGGGCACGAGGAGCAGTTGGAGTGCATGTTCGTCGAGCGCGAAGCGGATCTCCTCCACCAGTCGCGGGTCCCCCCGCCCCATGGTCGACGACGTGTCCTCGGCTAGAAGACCCGCTAGCTCCCAGCCTTCGTCAGGACTCAGTCTGCCGTCGATGACAGCACGTACGGGACCGCGCGGGGCCACTGGCTGTAGCAGGTCTTCTTGCTCAAGGATGGGAAAGAACAGCCGATTCGGTGGTTTTTCGTTTAGACTGCGGTAGGCCTCCAGGAGATGTTGGCGAAAGGTGTGGTCCCAGACGTAATCCAGCTCGGTGTGATGATGGCGACTGAACCACCAGAACCAGTCGCTTCCCTCGGCGACCAGGATGTGATGCCAGGCAGTGCCGAGTGCATTGTCGTTTTCGGCGTGGACCCCACTCTCCTGAGGCGTCATCAGCCCCGACCTTTCGCGGCGGCGGGCTACCATGTCGCGGGCGTCGTGGAGCAGGTCCCAAGCGAGGTTGTGGGCGGGGTCACCGATCCAGGTGCGGAGATCGGCGCCGATCCAAGAACCAGTGTGCAGCCAGGGCAGGACGCGCGTCGGGGGCCGCTCTTGCAGGTGTTCACTTACCGTTACGCAGCGCAGACTGGGATCGCTACTTAGCGCTTCGTATAGAAAACGCAGGAAGTCCTGGCCGTTACGTTGGTAGTGGTCCCAGGGGTTCTCGCCGTCCAGAGCGATGGTGACCAGGCGCGCTTGCTCTTGCTTAGCTATCGTTTTCAGTCTCTGCAGCAAGTCCTGGGCTGCCTCTCGGGGATCCCACGCCTGGTAGGTGAAGCCGATAAGGTCCGACAAGGTGTGATCCCTGAAAACGATACACAGTTCTCCTTCCTCACGGGGCAACCGGTAGGCATCGTAGAGTGTAGGCGCAGCTGGAGCGCGGGGCCCGGACGCCGCTGTCGGGTCGAGTGTCGGAACGGCGGCCACAGGGGGCTGCGTTGCCTCGAGCGAGTGCACGACCCGGGGATCAAAGGGCAAGGCAGCGCGACCGAAGAGGCCCTCGTGGCGCGGGTGGGAAGTCCCGGACAGCGAACGAGCGAGCACCAACTCGTCGGCTATGGTCCAATTGATGCCCGCCCGGATCAGGAGCGGCAAGACCTCCTCTCCTATCGCCTGCTCGGGACACCATATCCCCCGGGGTGGGCGCCCGAAGGTGGCAATGTGCTTGGCGATACCGAGGTCGATCTGCTCGCGCGCGTCCTCAGGGTGGGCAAACCGACGGCTGGGAAGTACGGTTTCGGCGGTCGCTATGCGAGCAGAATCGGTGTTCAGGAGAAGCGGCAGGATGGGATGAAAATAGGGAGAGGTGGAGATCTCAACCTGCCCCCGTCCTTCGGCCTCCCGATACAGGGAAAGCACCTGGCTCAGCCTGCGGACCTGGATTTCGGCCAGCAGTTGCTTGTCAGCTTCGGCAAAGCCATGGCCTCTGGCCACAAGTTCGGAGAGGGGCTCGCTTTCGAGGGCTGACGGGGGGAACCAAGCCAGGTTGAACCAGATCTGCAGATCACGGATATCCTGCGTGGTGAAGGCCAGGCTGCAATTGTCCCAACCCAAGGAGGCGTTCGCGTCCCGCTTGTGAGCAAGCTCTAGGTAACGGGGGTGGATCGCGGCTCGGGGGTGCGAAGAGCCTTCGCACATCCGCTCGACAATGAAGGCCCGCTCTGTCGGACTCAGGTGCTCGGCCGGCTTGAGCGTCAAGTCCCAATAGGTGTCAGCAAAACGCCCTGAAGCGTAGCTTTCCAACTGTTCCACGAGGGACGGCACCAGATTGAAAGTCTGGTGCAGGTGGGGATAGTCCCCGAGTATCTCCACCATGGGTCCGTATCCCTTGAGGGCATGCAAGCGGGCCCACGGCATCTGGAAAGGACCGCCGGGGGTGGTGCGGTAGTAAGGCTGGTGCATATGCCACACAAAGGCTATGTTCAAAGGTTCTCGATCAGGCATCAGTCACACAAGGCGGCCGTCAGGCGTAAGCATCCATCGCACGGATGAAGTTGGTATAAACGCGCTGCTGTTCGGTCAGGATGCGGTCCGCACCCAGGTCCCACCACTCGCGGGGAGTGAAGTAGGCCGACACCTCTGCCTCCGATCCCCAACGGCCGGCCCATTGGATCAGGTGGAGATTGTCGGACTGGAGAAGCCACAGGGCCAGTTCGAGCAGCGAACGCTCGCCGGTAAGGCGGGCCTTGTGGAAAACGGAATGCATCAAGCGGAAGATCGCCTGCTGGGAAGCGTTGCCAAGGAAAAACTCCATGCCGCCTGAGCCCGCCCAGGTGGTGCCAAACTCCGGCAAAGGTAGGTCAGGGAGGTGAGTGGATCCGAATTGGGTGAGGGCTTCGCTGGGAGTGAGGCACCGTACGCCACGTCGTGTCAGGTGCTCGGGCAGGGCCCGCATGAACTCGAAGATCCCGGAGTCCGCTCTGTGGTGCTCTCCGAAAGTCTCGAAATCCCAGCCGAGGAACACGAAATCACCCCAGGTCTGGCGCAGATGGATGGCGTAGGTGTCAGCTTTGAGCGGATATCCCTCCCAGGTGACGTCGCTGAACCGGTAGCCCACGTCGTCGGACAGCTGATGGTGGCGGCAGAAGAGGGCAAGCGGGCGCTCGCCGTGTCGGTAAAGGTGGGTCGGTTCGCGCCACTCCATCACCCACGGTCTTCCGTCCAGCATGGCAGCGCGGTACCCGCACTGGGTGAGCGCGTAATACACCTCGTTATTCATCACCATCTCGGTGGTGTCGGTCACCGAGATCTCCTTCTCGAAGAACTCCTCGGCGTAGGCCTTACCCCGTAGTATCTCGCGCTGAAAGAGTCTGATGTCGAGGGCGAAGAGAAAGCTGTGGTAAGGGTCCACCCCCACCAGCTCACAGTTGGGATGGGCGACCAAACGGCGGAAACGCTCAGCGAGCCTGCGGTCCCAGCGTCGAAGTTGCCACAAGAAGCTGTAGGAGAAACCCAAACCCAGCTTGAATCCTGCCTCCAGCATGTCGAGGAACATGTCTACAGCCGGGTAGTAGCACCACTGGGCCACTTTGTGGAAATAGCGCCGGTTCATCGCATCGTCGAACAAGTAGGCGGCCATTTCTCGAGGTTTGGCCCCAAGGGGTATCACCCGGGCGGGCAAGAGAATGCGCCGGGGCTGATGAACAACGCAATAGATGACCAAGTTCTCAGCCATAGCTCGTCTCCATCACTCCGGGGAGAGGTTTTTCTGCCGTTTGTTCTCCTCGCCCAGACCCCTAGGTTTTACAGCTAGGCGGCGGGGCACGGAGCGCCCTCCGTACGGTAGGGCGGTCGCATCAGTACGCTGCCCCTGCTCGGAGTCATGCCTCTCCCGGGCCTCGTCTCGCGAGACAGACTTGGCGCCCGCTCTGGAATCCGTACCGGCTCGACTCGGGGCAAGGTCGGCGAGGTCGTCGGCGGGGGCGCCTACGGAGGAGGCGGGAGGCGAGACCATCTGGCGAAGACACACATATTCGAGCTTGTTGAGAAGAGTGCCGTTGACGACGTTCTCCCAACTGAAGCTGCGGGCGGTCTCCTGGGCTTCGGTCCGGATCCGGGCGACCAAGTCAGGATGGGAACGCAAATAGTCGAGCGCGATACAGATCTCGGTGGGGTCATCTGTGTCAAGCACCACCGAGTTCATGAAGGGCACAGCATAGTCTTCACCGGTGGAGCCTACGAAGACCACTCCCCCCGCGGCCATGACTTCCAGACCCACCAGACCGAAGGGCTCATGGCCGGAATTCGCCAACACCGCATCAGCTCCGGCGTAGAAAAGAGAGATAAGTTCGTCGCTCATGAAACTGGTCACATTGTAGACGTCAGCACGCGGCGCTTCCGCGAAGACCTGCAACGCAGCGGCGAGGTCGGTCGGCATCTGGACGTCGACGATCTGTAGACCTTGGGCTCTGGCATTGGCGAGCACTTCTCCCCCATGGGGTTCAAGGCCTCCTCGGATCACTGCCGCCACCTTCTTCCCCCGACGCTTCTCTTCGGCAAGGGCGTCCATAGCCATGTTCCAGCGCTTATCTGGGCTGAAGCGACCGATCTTGAAGACAAGCTCTCGTCGCCCAAAGGCGGAGCGTAGGCCCGCTATTGCCTCCGCATCGGCTCGCTTGACCCGCTCCCCGGGTATGCCATTGGGGATCACCAGGGGGTTCACAGCGCGGTCCCACATGACATGTTTCATATAGCGGGAGACAGTGGTGATCTGAGAGCAGAAATCCAGACGGCGCCAGTCGATCTTCTCGAATCCCATGACGTTGTTTGCGTTCCAGAGGATGATGGTCTTGTCGCGAAGGCCGTTGCGCCACAACAGGTCGGACAGCTGGCAAGTGACGTAGGCGGTGTGCCACTCTTCGGCCAACACGGCAGTGAGGCGACCGCTGGCCACGGCTGGTGCCACTAGCTCCGAGGTCACAAAACCAGGCAGCTGTTCGTTCCAATCAACGATCTTGGCGTCCTCTCCGTCGTATACGCCAGTCGGGTGATGAGCCGAAAGCCATTGAGACCAGCGGTGGAGGGTGAGATTCTCCCGCGGTGACTCTCTGGCGGGAAGGTGGGGGTCGCCGACGAAGATCAAATGGGTGGGGAACCCTTGTCTGGCTAGCTCGTTGGCTAGCTCCTTCATGCGCACACCAAGACCGCCGGCCAGAGAGTACTGGTCTGGCCCTTCAAAGGAAAGCAGCACGAATTGCAGGCTCTCGGGGGATAAGCGGGGCAGCGTCACCATGTTCCCATCTCCACCATAGGCTCCGTCCTTCTCCGTTAACATACCCGGCTCTGGACCCTCCGATGCACGACTCTGCCATTCTGTGTTACCTTCGATAACGGTATGCCCCCGAGAAGTGGAAAGGCGCGAAGGCATGGCGACGAAATATCTACTGTCGGAAGAGCAGTTGCCGAATGTGTGGTACAACCTCATGGCAGATCTTCCCACTCCCCCTCCGGCGCCGCTTCACCCGGCCACCCTGCAGCCCGCCGGCCCCGACGATCTGGCGCCATTGTTTCCGATGGGTCTCATCATGCAGGAGGTCTCGACCGAGCGCTTCATCGAGATCCCTGAGGAGGTCCGGGACATCTATCGGCTGTGGCGTCCCACTCCGTTGCTACGCGCGGCGCGGTGGGAGAAGGCCTTGGGTACGCCAGCCAAGATCTTCTACAAGTATGAAGGGGTGAGCCCCGCGGGCTCTCACAAACCGAACACCGCCGTAGCGCAGGCTTGGTACAACAAGCAGGAAGGCGTGACCCGCTTGACCACCGAGACCGGAGCCGGTCAATGGGGTTCGGCGCTGGCCCTTGCCTGTCAGCTCCTGGGCATGCAGTGCTTGGTCTACATGGTCAAAGTGTCCTACTTCCAGAAGCCCTATCGCCGGAGCATGATCCGAGTGTGGGGCGCGGAAGTGATTCCGAGCCCCTCCGACACTACTACGGCAGGGCGGGCCATACTGGCTGCTGACCCGGACTCTCCAGGCAGCCTCGGCATCGCCATTAGCGAGGCCGTGGAAGTGGCAGCCCAGCGTGACGACACCCACTATTCCCTCGGCTCGGTGCTCAACCACGTCCTCCTTCACCAGACGGTCATCGGGCAAGAGGCCCTGCTGCAGATGGAGCAAGCAGATGCCTACCCCGATTACGTGGTCGGCTGCGTCGGCGGCGGATCGAATTTTGCGGGGATCAGTTTCCCCTTCCTGGGTGAGAATCTCACCAAGGGGAAGAAGACCAGGATCATCGCGGTCGAGCCAGCGGCTTGTCCGACTATGACGAGAGGGGTATACGCCTTCGACTACGGTGATACCGCCAAGCTGACGCCGCTTCTCAAGATGGAGACCCTTGGTCACGACTTCATCCCTCCGGGCATTCATGCGGGTGGGCTACGTTACCACGGCATGGCGCCTCTGGTCTCGCATGCTCACCAGCTTGGCCTTATCGATGCCCAAGCAGTCTTACAGACCGAAGCGTTCTCGGCCGGCGTCTCCTTTGCCAGGTCGGAGGGCATCATTCCCGCCCCGGAGAGCTCGCACGCCATCGCCATGGTGCGTCAGCTGGCTGAGGAGTGCAAGCAGTCCGGCGAGGCCAAGACCATCCTGTTCAACCTGAGCGGCCACGGGCACTTTGACATGGCTGCTTACGATCAGTACCTCGATGGCAAGCTTGAGGACTACGCTTACCCCGAAGAAAAGATCAGGGAAGCAATGAAGAACTTGCCGGTGGTTTGAAGGTCGTCCGGGGAAGAGATTCCCCAGGCTGCCTCACACCAACGGCCCGAGGTCGTAAGAAGACGAGGGTAGAAGCTCGGGGAGCGACGGGGCGCCCATCGGGCGCCCCGTCGCTCGCTTTCGCCTTGCTGTTCCATCCCGCGGCCGTCCGCTAGCAGGCAGCGTTGCCCACGGGTCCCCGCGGGCGCTCCTCCTCGGCGTGAGGCGCCTCGCTTTCAGGTCTGTCTCTTGAAGATGGCCGCGTCAGCAGACTGAGCATCTGCTGAGCGTTGCGCGGAGCGTAGTCGGCATAACAGTTGTTGAACATGAGATAGACGGTGCCGGCCTGTTCCTGCAGGTGGCGGACTGGCTCCACCCACTCGGCCAACTCCTCTTCCGTGTAGAGATAGCGGAAGCGTTCAGCCGCCGAGCCGACCCTGGCGTTCCAGGTGGCCGCATTCCGGCCATGGAACCGCACATAGGCGATGTCCGAGGTCAAAGCGGTCAAAGGGGGCAAGGCGTTCGGGCTGCTGACGCGGGGCGCATCCACACTGACGAAACATGCCCCTAGCGAGCGGAGCATGTCCAGAGTGTCATCAAGCACTCGGGGGGCGAGCCACGACACGTGTCTGAATTCCACTGCCGCTCGATCGGGCGCCAACCGGTTGACGCTTTCAACGAGGTACTGGCGGTTAGGTTCGCTGGCCACAAAGTAGGGTGGGAACTGCATGAGGATGACACCCAGCTTCCCACTCTCACGTAGCGGCTCCAGGCCTTCTCGGAACAAAGCGAAGGCTCTTTCGCGGAGCTCCGCGGTTGGATGGAGGATGCGGCCGTAGGTGTCAAGTTCGAATCCGTGCTCACTGCGGATGAAACCGGGAAGTTGTTGAGGCCGGATGCCGTGCTTGGTAAGAAGCCCGAAGGCCTTGACGTGAAGAACAAAACCGGGCGGTGTGCGCTCCGCCCATAGCCGCGCAGTGAAGGGATTGGGAAGAGCGTAGAAAGTGGAATCCACCTCCACAGTGTCGAAATGAGCGGCGTAGAAGCGCAAGCGGTCGGCCGCGCCACGTAGCGCGGGTGGATACCAGGCCCGCACCATGGTGGGGTCGGTCCAGGAGCAAGTGCCCACCCGTACTATCCCGCTCATGACCAAAGGATATACTGAGCAACCATGAATGCGAGCCGCCACTAGTCATGGACACCAACAAACCTCGCCTGCTGCTCACGCGTCGCATACCCCAGCCTGGCCCAGAATTGCTCCACGAGGTCTTCGAGGTCGTGGGGGGAGAGGCCGACGAAGCTCTGGAAAGAGCGGCTTTGCTTGAGCGGGTGGTGGGGGTAGACGCCATCCTTTGCTTGCTCAGCGAGACCATCGATGCGCAGGTCATGGATGCGGCCGGGCCATGTCTGCGGGTGATCTCCAATATGGCGGTGGGCTATGACAACATCGACGTGCCGGCAGCCACTGCTCGGGGCATCATAGTAACCAACACCCCTGATGTCCTGACCGACGCCACTGCGGACCTTGCCTGGGCGCTCATACTTGCAGTGGCGCGCAGAGTATTGGAGGGCGACCGTTTCGTGCGGGAAGGTCACTTCCGCGCTTGGAGCCCCTTCATGCTGTTGGGACGCCTGGTCGCCGGCGCGACCTTGGGGATCGTGGGCATGGGTCGGATCGGGCAAGCGGTGGCCCGTAGGGCGCTGGGCTGGAACATGAAGGTGCTTTACGTGAGACAAAGGGGCCCGCTTTCGTCTCAAGAGATCCCTCCTGGTGCGGACTGGGAGTGCTGTGCCACCTTGGAAGAGCTGCTTGCGCGCTCTGACATCGTCAGCCTACATGTGCCGCTTACGGACAAGACGCGGCATCTGATCGGCGAGCGCGAGCTGGCCCTGATGAAGCCTGGAGCTTTCCTCATAAACACAGCGCGGGGCCCGGTGATCGACGAAGCTGCCCTGGTAAGAGCCCTCCAGGAAGGGCGTCTGGGAGGGGCCGGCTTGGATGTCTACGAGCGGGAACCAGAATTGACCGAGGGACTCGACGAACTTCTGAACGTGGTACTGCTTCCTCACCTAGGCAGCGCCACCGTCGAAACCAGGAGCCGGATGGCGGAACTAGCCGCCCGGAACGCTGTGGCTGCCATCCGCGGTGAGCGTATTCCCCACGTGGTTAACCCGGAGGTTCTGCCAAGGTCTGGGGGCGGCGGGGGAAAACCTGCTGGTACGCGCGAGGGGAACGGGTGAAGACTAAGGCCGTGAACCGAGCAGGCGCGCGCCGAATTCTGGCAGGCGGGCTATGTGGCGTGCTCCTCGCCGTGGTTCTCATCGGGAGCCTCGCTTGTTCTGCGGGTGAGAGCGGACAAGGCTCGGGTACTTCGTCGACCATGACGTCGGGTATGGGCGGAGGGGGCTCATCCCCGGGTGGTCGCCCGTCGGGCGAAGTGGAAGGCTTGGTAGGCGAGGACATCGAGCTAGGCGAGGCCGTCGTCACCGTGCGGGCACTCCAGCCCACTTTCCAGCCTGCAGACCCAGTGCAACGGTTGAGCCCAGAAACACCGGTGGCCCCCGCCGACAATGAGTCCTTCTACCAAGCCTTCGTCCGCATTCTGAACAGGGGGGTGCCGCCTCTCCGCGTGGATCCCCAGGATTTCACTCTGCTACTCGGCGGCCGAGTGCATGCCCTCGAGCCCACCAGGTCTGGTCCAGCTGCACGTAGCTTGCTGAAGAACGCTTCGCTTGACCTCTTGCTCACTTTCAAAGGAGAAGCCGGGCAACAGCCGGTGCTGCTCTATTCGCCGGAGTGGTTCGAGGGGACGCTACGCGTGTCGCTGCCCGTAGACACCACGACCACCACCCGCTGACTTCCACCGGCTGCGCCTGCCTTGCGGCTGCGCCTCCCTAGCGTCCACGCCCGCCGGGTGGCTCGGCCTGACTGTCGGGCCCAGCGCGCGCAGTCAATTGAACAAGTACAGCAAGAACACCAGGTTGTCGGTGGAAGTGAGAGCGTGATACTGCTTGGCGGGAAGATAAAAGAACGAACCGCGTTTCGCCTTGTAGAGGGTCTCGCCGATCTGGATGTCGCCCTCCCCGTCAAGCACGTGGATAGTGGCCGGACGGGTGGCAGCGTGCCCGGACATGGTCTGTCCGGTGCTCATCGCGTATAGGGAGATGTCGGCCTTGGGCCTCTCGACGACTGTCTTACTGACGATGCCACCCTCTGCGAACTGGACCATGGCAAGTAGGTCGCCTGCCCAGTTTTCATCTGTCCCCGGTCTGGCAGTTGTGCTCATCAAGACCTCCCTTGTTCATTTGGCACAGCTGCTCTGCCGACGATAGCGGCGGGTCAGCCCCCGGGAGAGTAGCTTGTGGGCAACCCGGTGGCTTCGCGCACCCGCTCCATGACACTCTGCGCTACTGTGCGGGCGCGGCGCCCGCCTTCTCGAAGCACGTCCTTGACGTAATCCAGGTCGGCCTCCAGTTCTCGGCGCCGCGCCCTGAAAGGTGCGAAGTGCTCCTCGATCAACTCAAGCAGCCGTTTCTTCACCTCTCCATACCCCATGCCGCCGGCCTTGTAACGTGCCTCCCACTCGGCTGTCTCTTCTGGAGTGGCCAGCAGTCGCAGCAGGAGGAAGGGCGTGGAGGTGTAAGGGTCCTTGGGTTCAGAGACAGGTGTGGAATCGGTCACGATGGACATGACCTTCCTCTTGAGCAGGCTGCCTTCCTCGAATATCCCTATCTCGTTGCCGTAGCTCTTGGACATCTTCCGTCCATCGATGCCTGGCACCACCGCCGAAGTATCCAGGATGTAGGGCTCGGGCAAGACAAAGATCTCCCCGAACTGTTGATTGAACTTGTTGGCTATGTCGCGGGTGATCTCGAGGTGCTGCTTCTGGTCCTGGCCGACCGGCACCAAGTCCGACAAGTAGATGAGGATATCGGCGGCCTGTAAGACCGGGTAGGCGAACAACCCGTGATTTGGGTTGAGACCTTGGGCCACCTTGTCTTTGTAGCTCACCGCACGCTCCAGCAACCCCATGGGCGTGACGCACGAAAGGATCCAGGCTAGCTCAGTGACCTCGGGGACGTCCTGCTGGGCGAAAAGGGCAGATTTGGCGGGGTCCAGACCAAGGGCCAAGAAATCGACCGCGACGCCAAGGGTGTACTCACGCAGGAGCTTCGCATCCTGGACTGCGGTGAGGGCATGGTAACTGGCGATGAAATAGAAGCAGTCATTGCCCTCCTGGAGCGACACGTACTGACGCAGAGCGCCGAAGTAGTTGCCCAGATGAGGGCGACCTGATGGCTGTATGCCGGAAAGGACACGCATGGCCCCATAGTTTAGCCGACAATCAGGAAGTGGAGCACGGACAAGAGAGCAGCCGCGGCCAAGACGCTAGGCGCAGGCGGGAGACCAAACGCGGTCCAGCGCCTGGTGGAAAACGGCGGGCACAAAAAACGGTATACAAATATCATTTGAGCGTGTATAGTTGCGTCTGCTGGGCTAGACAGGGTCTGAGGAGCGCAGATGACTGCCGTGAGAGAACTGCACGTCGCTCGGATCACCGAGGCAGTGGCCGAGCTGTCTGTAAGAGCCTGCACGGAACTGGGTGACGACCTAGTGGCCTTCTTTCGTCAAGCCATTACGCGGGAGGAATCCGAGACGGGGCGGGACGTTCTCGCCCAACTTCTTGAGAACGCGGAGCTGGCCAGACGCACTGGTGTACCCCTCTGCCAGGACACGGGACTAGCCGTGGTGTTTCTGGAGATCGGGCAGGACGTTCACCTCGTCGGTGGTAGTCTGGAGCAAGCGGTCGACGAGGGTGTGCGGCGGGGATACACTGAGGGTTACCTGCGCAAGTCGGCGGTGGCTGATCCGATAGGAGCTCGCAAGAACACCGGCGACAATACTCCGGCTATGTTGCATACCCGCATCGTGCCGGGAGACAAGGTGCGAGTGATAGTCGTCCCCAAGGGCGGCGGAGCCGAGAACATGAGCGCTTTGGGGATGCTGAAGCCCTCCCAGGGGCGGGAAGGAGCAATAGACTTCATCGTGGAGACGGTCAGCAAGGCAGGCCCCAATCCTTGCCCTCCTGTGATCGTGGGGGTGGGGCTCGGGGGTACTTTCGAGAAAGCTGCCTACCTGGCCAAACACGCCCTCTTACGAGAAGTGGGCTCGACGAACCCTGACCCCCGACTGGCGGAACTCGAGGACGAGATCGAGCGGCGCTGCAACGCCCTTGGTATCGGGCCGGCGGGTCTGGGGGGGACCGTTACTGTCATCGACGTCTTCGTTGAAGAGCTGCCGGCTCACATAGCCAGCATGCCCGTGGCGGTGAACATCCAGTGTCATTCGGCCCGCCACAAGGAGGTGGTGCTGTAATGGAACGGCGCCTTTCCACTCCCTTGAGCGATGCGGTGGTAGAGAGCCTGCGGGCTGGCGACCGAGTGCTTCTGAATGGCGTGATTTACACCGCGCGCGATGCCGCCCACAAACGCTTGGTCGAGCTGATCGAAAAGGGGGAAGCGCTGCCCATCGATTTGCTCGGGCAGGTGATCTACTTCGTCGGCCCGACGCCACCCAAACCAGGTCAGGTCATCGGTTCGGCCGGGCCCACCACTTCAGGGAGGATGGACGCCTACTCTCCCCGGTTGCTCGACCTGGGACTAAAAGGCATGATCGGCAAAGGCTCGCGCAGCGAAGCGGTAAAGGAAGCTCTCAAGCGCAACAAGGCGGTGTATTTCGCAGCCACCGGTGGTGCGGGAGCCCTGCTCGCCCAGAGGATCGTCGCCTCCCGCGTGGTAGCCTACGAGGACCTGGGACCCGAGGCGATCCACGAGTTGGAGGTGGTGGACTTCCCGGTGGTGGTGATCAACGACATGTATGGCGGTGATCTTTACGTGGAAGGCCGGAAGAAGTACGAGAGGAAGGTGGCCTGTTGAGCAAGAAGCCTCGGGAGACCGCCAATATCGGGGCTGGTCTCTGGAAGGCAACCGGTATGTGGGCCTGGTTGCTGTTCCGGATAAGTGGACTCATCCTCGTCTTCTATTTGGGGGCCCACATCTTGGTCATCTCTACCGCTCAGTGGTCGGAGGCGGGAAAGACGTTCAACGACTTGATGAAGGCCTTCGAGCACCCTGTGCTCGTTCTGCTCGACTTGGCGCTCGTGGTGGCGGTGCTCTACCACGCCCTCAACGGAGTGAGGGTCATACTGATGGATCTCGGCATCGGGGTCAGATCACACAAGTTGGTGTACTGGATCTGCATGGCGGTGGTGGTGATTGTTTTTGCGGTCTTCGCCTATGTGGCTTTCACCTACATCATCACAGGTAAGGGGGTGATGTGATGAAAGCCGAGTCGGTCACCAGTCACCGCGGAGGGATGTGGGCCTGGCTTTTCCAGCGCATCACTGCTGTTCTTCTCATAGTCTGCCTGGCCATCCACCTGGTCTTCACCCACATCGTGGGAATAGGAGACATCAGTTATGACACCATTGGTGATCGCCTGGCGCATGCCGGCTTCATCGCTGTGGACATCATCTTGCTGGCTGCCGGTACCTTCCACGCGCTGAACGGTCTGCGCATGGTGCTCATGGACTATTGGTTCACGTCACGCAAGCGGGCCCTGGCCCTCACTGTGGTCTTGTGGGTGGTGGGACTCGCTGCTCTGGTCTACGGAATCTGGGCCCTCTGGCCCTGGATCAGCTAGAGGGGAGAGAAAGATGATCCACCATGATGTGATAGTCGTCGGCGGAGGTCTGGCCGGGCTGCGCGCCGCCATCGAGGCCAAACGAGCCGGACTTGACGTGGCCGTACTCTCGCAGGTACATCCTGGTCGTAGCCACTCTGGCGCCGCCCAGGGCGGTATCAATGCCGCCTTGGGCAACCATCCCGAGGGGCGCGACGACAGCTGGGAGAAGCACGCCTTCGACACCACCAAAGGAGGGGACTTCCTGGGCGATCAGGATGCCATCGTACAGATGACCAAGGATGCCATCGAGGTCATCTACGAGATGGACCATTGGGGTTGTCCCTTCAGCCGCTATGAAGACGGGCGCATCACCCAGAGACCCTTCGGAGGGGCCGGCTTCCCGCGTTGCTGCTATGGGGCAGACAAGACCGGCCATTACTTGTTGCACACTCTGGTAGAGCAGGCCTACAAGCATCAAGTGAAGCTCTACGTGGAGCAATACGTCTGCAAGCTCATCGTGCACGAAGGGATCTGCCAGGGGGTGGTCGCCTACGACATGATACGGGGAGGCTTCGAGGCCTTCAGCGGAGGGGCGGTCATCATCGCTACCGGCGGCGCCGGGCGCATCTATGCCAATTCCACCAACGCGCTCATCAACACCGGCGGTGGCATGGCCATGGCCTACCACGCCGGCGTGCCGCTCAAGGACATGGAATTCATCCAGTTCCATCCCACTGGTCTCTATTCCACCAACATCCTTATGACCGAGGCGGCGCGGGGCGAAGGCGGCTACCTCGTCAACGGCTTGGGCGAGAGGTACATGGAAAAGTACGCGCCCAAGTTCATGGAGCTCGCTCCCCGCGATATAGTGGCCAGGGCGGGGCAGACCGAGATCAATGAGGGGCGGGGCATCAATGGTCAACCCTACGTCTACCTGGACCTTCGGCACCTGGGCGCGGAGAAGATCCTGGAACGTCTGCCTGGGATCCGGGACCTGGCTATCCACTTCGAGGGGGTCGATCCCATCGAGGAACCCATCCCAGTGGTGCCCAGCCAGCACTACACCATGGGCGGCATCGACACTAACGTCGACGGGGCCACTATCATGCCTGGTCTTTACGCGGCGGGTGAGTGCGCTTGCGTGAGTGTGCACGGGGCCAACCGACTGGGCGGGAATTCGCTGCTCGAAACCATCGTCTTCGGCCGGCGGGCGGGGGCAGACGTGTTCCGCTACCTAGAAAGCCGCCCCGACAAGCGACCGCCGAACGCCAGGGCCGCTTTTGCCGCTGTCCAAGCCATGGAGGACAAAGTCGAGGCTCTAGCCCGAGCTGAGGCCACCGAGAACGCATATGCCCTACGCACCGAGATGGCCTTGGTCACCAAAGAGCATTTCGGGGTGTTCCGGGACGAGGCCGGCATGAAGGCCGGGCTCGACAAACTGCTCTCCATCAAAGAGCGGTCGGCCAAAGTGGGGCTGCGCTACACGGGGAACGTCTTCAACCTGGACCTCATCCGCACCTTGGATCTGGAGGGCATGATCGACGTCGCCTTGTGCATGGCCATGGGGGCGCTCAACCGGACCGAGTCTCGGGGGGCGCATTACCGGACGGACTACACCAAACGAGATGACGCCAACTGGCTGAAGCACACGCTTGCTTACTATCGGCCGGGAGAGGCCGGTCCCCGGCTTGACTACAAGCCTGTGACTCTCGGCTACTTCGAGCCTGAGGAGCGGAAGTACTGATGGCAGAGATCACCTTCAGGGTCAAGCGGCAAGACCCCCAAGACAAGAAGAACCCGGAAGCCCACTGGGAGGACTACAAGATCACTTACGAAGGCAATCTCACCGTCCTCGAGGGTCTCTTCTACATCCAAGAGAAGTATGACGGCAGTCTTGCCTTCCGCTACTGCTGTCGGGCGTCGGTCTGCGGTAGTTGCGCCATGTACATAGACGGAGCCTACCGGCTCGCCTGTCAGACCAACGTCAAGCATCTGGACAGTGCCGGCTCCCCCGACCCGGTGGTGACGGTGGCTCCCATGCCCCACCTACCCTTGGTGAAAGACCTTGTCTGCGACATGACCGACTTCTTCGCCAAGTATGAGTACATCATGCCCTGGCTCATCCGGAAATCACCCGACCCCGAGAAAGAGCTGTTGCAGTCACCCAAGGACCGCAAGAAGCTGGACATGCCTATCGACTGCATCCTGTGCGGCTGCTGCTACTCGAGCTGCCCCTCGGTCTGGGGAGAGGAGAACTACCTGGGGCCGGCCGCCTTGCTCAAAGCCTACCGCTTTGAGGTCGACTCCCGAGACGAGGCTCGCAAGGATCGTCTGTCCCGTTGGGATAATGAACGGGGCGTGTATCGTTGCCATACCATCATGAACTGTGTGGAGGCCTGTCCCAAGGAGCTGGTGCCTACCGAGGGGATCCAGTGGCTCAAGCGGGCAGCCATAAGACGGCGTCTTTTCGGCCGGCTCAAGTAGAGGCCTGCGGCCGGTCGGGCCGGGCTGATCGGGCCGGGTCGGCCGGAATCTCCGTGCGGGAGTGGCGTTGGACCGCGCCCAGCTGGTCTGCGTGGCAGCCGGTTCAGTCGCGTGGCGCCAGAGCGTTGGAAACCGCCGCTACCAGGGTGTCAGGGGTGAAGGGTTTCTCCAGGTAGGTGATGCCTGGGATAAGGCGCCCTCTACCGCGGGTCAGATGCTCGCGGGCATAGCCCGACATGTAGATCACCTGCAGGTGCGGCCAGAGGAACTCCAGGCGAGCAGCCAGCTCGTCCCCGCGAAGACCTCCGGGCAGGACCACGTCGGTGAGGAGGAGGTCGGGAGGACGAGCGGTCTTGGAGGCCGCGGCCAGCGCCTCGTCGGCGCTGGCCGCGGCCCACACCTCATACTGAGCGGCGGTCAACACTCGGACGATGAGGGTCCGCAAGGCTGGCTCGTCTTCCACCACCCACACGGTCTTGGGAGATCCTGCGAGGGGAAGCGGCCGTGGAGCCCCACTGCTGCTCGGCTCAGGCCGCAGCTTCGCCAGCTGTGGGGAAGCAGCGGGCGTGGCGCCTCCTCCCTCGGTCTTGGCTTTTTCCGCCTCCCCTGTCGCCTCTCCGGCTGTCACCTCGGGCAGATAGATCTTGAAAGTCGTACCCTGCCCGGGTTCGCTGTAGACGGTGATATGTCCGCCACTCTGCTTGACGATGCCGTACACAGTAGAGAGGCCGAGCCCCGTCCCTTGTCCCGGTGGCTTGGTGGTAAAGAACGGCTCAAAGATGCGGGAACGGATGTACTCGTCCAGCCCGACGCCGGTGTCGGAGACCGCCAGCATGACGTACTGTCCCGGGGTGGCCCCGGGATGTAACCGGCAGTAGGCCTGAGTGAGCCGGACCGAGGTGGTGCTGAGGACCAGACGCCCACCTTTAGGCATGGCGTCTCGCGAGTTCACGGCCAGGTTCAGAATCACCTGTTCGATTTGATTCACGTCGGCCTCGATGAGACCAGGCTCACAGTTAGCTACAAAGAGGATCTCGATGTCCTCGCCCAGCGTCCTGCGCAGAAGTGGATCAAGACGGCGGATGATTTCGTTCAGGGAAACAACCTCTGGTCTGAGGGGGCGCTGCCGGGCGAAGGCTAAGATCTGACTCGTGAGAAACGCGGCGCGATCGGCTGCCTCCAAGACGCTGCGCACATCCTCGCGCGCTCGGGGACTGCAGGCGCCCTCGTCGGCCAAGATGAGCTGGCAAGAACCCATGATAGTGGTGAGGAGGTTGTTCAGGTCGTGGGCGATCCCGCCCGCTAACCGCCCCACCGCCTCCATCTTCAGAGTCTGAGCGAGCTGGCGCTCCAGCTCCAGCTTCTCGGCCTCCGCCCGCTTACGTTCGGAGATGTCGTGCACGATGGCATAGAGCAACTTCTTGCCTCCCACCTCGATGGGACTGCCGAAGACCTCGACCACGCGCTCACTCCCATCCGCCCTGCGGTGATGGAGCTCAAAACCCTTGCGGCTTCCGGCCAGCATGCCCTGGCGGGCCTCCCAGACCTGGTCGCGTGGGGAGACGTTGATCTCGTCCATGCTCCTGCCGATCAGCTCCTCGCGGGGCCAGCCGTAGAAGTCGACCGCTGCGCGATTCGCGTCCACCACCGCGAGCGTCTCGGGGTCGATCAGGAGCTTGACAGCCGCGTGCTCACTAAAAAGGCTATGGAACAAACGCTCCCGCTCTTGGAGCTCAGCCATAGCCCTTCGATAGTCGGTCACGTCGAGCATGGAGACCACGCTCTGGCCTCCAGTCGGTGTGGCCCGCACGTGCAACATCACGTCGCAGACCTCGCCGGCCTTGTTGACCAGCCGCGTCTCGTACTGGCTGGGGGGACTGTGCCATCCGGGAGTCTCTCGCTGCTCTGGCGGCGGGCCTCGTGATACGCGACCATGAGGGCCAGCGACTCCGGGGCCACGTAGCGGGTCCACTTGGTCCCGATGAGTTCCTCTGGGGCGTACCCGGTCACCCGCAGACACTCTTGGTTAGCCATAGAGATGGTCTGATCGGCCTCGACCAGGATGGTAGCAGTGCGATGGTAGCAGTGCCGGTGGCGTTGAAGAGACTGCGGAAGCGAGCTTCCTCGGTCTCTGCCCAGTCCCGGGAGCGGGCGCGCACCAAGAGCAGAGCATCCACCAGCGTGGAAGCTAGACCGCAATCGAGCGGCCGGCGCAGAAAGTAGTCAAAGCCCTGCGCGAGCCAGACTCGTTCCGGCTCGTCGGGCTCCAACACTATCAGCGCGGGCAAGAAAGCAGGATCGGCTTGCTTGACGGCAACGACAGCCGTTCCCACTTGGGCTGCCAGAGGCGTGTCGCAGATCACGGCGTCGGGAGCCGGACTGGCAGCGTCGGCTGCGGATGACAGCTCCGTCGTCACCTGGTAGTGCCTGCCCAGCTCGAGGGCCAGAGAGCGGGCCTCCTCGGGCCTTGAAAGCAGAACTAATATACGGCAAGGCTCTGCCACGGTCCGGCCTCCTGGTCGCTCAGTCTGATGCGGTTGCTTACTCGGCGATACTCAAGGCCGGACCCAGCGTATTCATCCTCTGCGAAGGGGCCGACCGCGCGACTGTCTCAACCCGCAGCCTTGGTGAATTATATCGCTGGCTGGCAGTTGACTTGCGTCCTGTCCGATCCTGGGTCGCCCTACCCGGGCGCCCAGAAGACAGGAACCGGACCTGAGCCCTTCCTCAGCCCCTTGTCACGGTTTCACTGGCTTTTACGGCTTCGGCACTCGGGGTTGCAGTCCGGCGGCCCGTGTAGCGCGAGTAGACCTTGACCTCACGGCGGAATTCGCGCGCGCCTGCCAGCGTCTCATACAGCTGCTCGTATTCGTCGACCATCCGCTCGACAGAGAAGCGCTCCTCGAACACCTGACGGATCTGAGCTCGGTCAAGGGCTGCACAGCGGTCGACCATCCGGGCGGCTTCCTCCACGCTGTGGACGATGAAGCCGGTCACCTCATGGTCGATGACTTCGGGCACCGACCCGTGCGGGAAGGCGATCACAGGCGTTCCCACCGCCATGGCCTCGATCTGTACCAGTCCGAAAGGTTCTGGCCAGTCGATGGGGAAAAGCAAGGCCAGGGCACCAGCTAGGACGGGGAACTTTTCGGCGTCTCCCCCCTCACCCACGAATTCCACATCAGCCTTGCGCAGAAGCGGCCGGATGACCGAACGATAGTAGGCTCGGTCAGCCGCGTCGACCTTGCCCATGATCTTCAAAGGCATGCCGGCGAGTCGAGCGATCTCGATGGCTCGGTCGGGGCGCTTCTCGGGCGACAGTCGACCTAGGAAGACGAGGTACTCACCTGGTGACTCGGAGAGGCAGGCGCAATCCTTGGGTAGCCCATGGTAGATGGTGGCTTTCCAATTCGCCCAAGGCAGAGGCTTGCGCTGCGCATGCGAGATCGAGACCAGCGGTATGTCGCTGAACTCCCGGAAGATAGGAACCAGCTCCGGGAGGTCCAGTCGTCCGTGCAGGGTGGTGACGTGGGGGGTGCCGTGGCGTCGTGACAGGGGGAAGCTGAGATAGTCGGTGTGGTAATGGATGAGGTCGTACTCCAGGGCATCGCGGGCCACTCGTTCCAGCATAGCCACGTGCAGCGCCAACGGATCTTTGACATTGGGGTCCAGACGAAGTCCCGCCGTTGCACAGGGCACGAGGCGAGCGCTCGTCTGAGAGTCCCTGCTTGCATAGAGGGTGACGTCGTGCCCACGGCGGACCAGCTCTTCGGTCAGGTATGAGACTACGCGTTCGGTACCGCCGTACAGCTTGGGCGGGACGCTCTCGTACAGAGGTGCGACTTGCGCGATTCTCATCGTGGTGCCTCCTGTCACCTGTCGTGGTTTACAGCTTCACAATCACTTCGAGCGGCCGGTCCTTGTGGCGTACCTGGACGGCCACCCCTGCCTGGGAGCGTTCAAAGCGCAGGTCGACACGCCCAGAGCCGACGCGAAGACCCTCCAGCTCCAGCCAGTCGAGGAAGTCGGGCAGCACCGGCGAGACCACGTTGAGACGCTGCCGGGAAGCCTCGGGACGCAGGCCCAAGAGTTCCGCCAGCATGTAGGGGACCGCGCCCGCCGCCCAGGCCTGGGGCTTGCTGGCTAGTGGGTAGTGGACGGGTACCTCGTACTCGTCCCGAGAGAAGCCAGCGAACAACTCGGGCAGTCGGTACAGCTCGAAATGCATGGCCGCCCGAGTCAGTCCATTGAAAACCCGCAGGGCTGCCTTGCCATAGCCGTAGCGACAGAAGCCGGCTGCTATCAAGGAGTTGTCGTGAGGCCACACGGTCCCCACGTGATAGCCAACGGGGCTGTAGGCGACCTCGTTGGCGGACAGGGTGCGTATGCCCCAGCCGGTGAACATGTCCGGTTTCAGGAGACGCTTGCGGACGCGCCGAGCCTGCTCGGCTGTCGCGATGCCTGCCCACAGGGCGTGTCCGGCGTTGGAGGAGCACACACGGACCTGGACCGATTCTGCGCCCTTCGCCCCTGTCCGGTGGTCATGAGCCAAAGCCAGGGCATAGCAGCCCCGGTTCTCCATCCAGAAGTCGCGGTTGAACCGGTCGCGGAGGTCGGCGGCAGCTTCTTCCAGCCGACGGGCCCGGTCGGCGTCCCCCAGTTCCCGGTACATGGTGGCCAGCCGCATACGAGCGGCATAGGCGTAGGCCTGCACTTCCACCACGGCTATCGGTGGTTCGGCGGCACTCCCGTCGGTGTGCGGCACCCCGGTGTCGGAATCCTTCCAGCCTTGGTTTACCAGTCCTCCCGGGGCCGGGGACCCGTACGAGAGATAACCGCGCTCGTCTTGGTTAGCCTCCATCCAATTCAAGGCCGCCTGTAGGTACGGCTCCAGAGCTCCTATGGTGACGGCGTCCCCGGTCCAGGCGAAGTACTCAGCGGCTAGTATCAAGAAGAGGGGGGTGGCGTCGATCGACCCATAGTAGGGTGAGTGCGGGATCCTGTGGACTCGGGCCAGCTCGCCCACCCTAAGCTCGTGTAGGATCTTCCCGGGCTGCTCCTCTCGCTGCGGGTCGTCTGCGCGGCCCTGATAGTTGGCAAGGAGGCGCAGGGTCTGGCGTGCGATGTCGGGGTCGAAGGGCAGGGTCTGCAGCGCTGTGATCAGACTGTCGCGTCCAAAGAGGGTACTGAACCATGGCACCCCTGCTGCGTAGAAATGCTCGCCCCCGGCCGTGGACCGCAGCAAGTACAGGTCGCGGAAGGACCTGTCGATGATGGCTGTGAGCAGTATGCTGTCACAGCGCACCTGGGTCTGGTTCTCTCTCCAAGCCGCCTCAGCCCGACTGTGCCGCGCGGAGAGGGTCTCGTGCGCTTGCGGGGATACGATGCGAAGTGTCCGTGGTGGCCGGTCTGGGTCAGTGCCCCCGGTCTCTTGGTCCTGACTTTCCTTCAGGCTGACCACGAGTGAGATCGTATGTTCGGCGCGCGGAGCCAGGGTCACCAGGAACTCGGCCGAAATAGCAGGGCTCAGTTCAGGGCTGAGTCCGGAAACGGGTTTCCAAGTCTGCGGAGCCTCCTGAAAGCTGATGAGGGTGCGGCGGAACAGACCGTCCGTCCCCCGGTAAGCGAAGCACACCTCTCTACCAGCGAAACGAGCCGGCAGAACTTCTCCCAGTGGCGCCTGCTCCAGTGCCCGCACCTGGAAGACGTCCTGGAAGCCGGCGTGAAAACGCAGGGACAAGGGCAGCGTGACTGGAAACCTACCGAGGTTGCGGATGACCAGGGAGTCGTGGAGGGCCAAATCGTCGCAGTCGAGGGTGCGTATCCATTTGATGCCCACACTCTCAAGGGGCACCAGTACCGCCCCTTGAGGGGAGACCAGCTCAGGGTTGGTCAGCTCCACCAGTGACTGGTAGCCCTTCCCAGCCGTGGACACCAAGGTCTCAAGGGCCTGCCCCGCCGCTCTCAACTCGTACCCGTCCAGAAAGCGGCAGTCGTGGTAGTAGAGACCGGTCGCCTGCAGCGGGTCCAAGGGTATGTCGCCGTTGGGCCGGGTGACCAAGAAGAGATCGCAGTCCTTGAGGATAAGGACGTCGGCGATGCTCGGGGTCTTGGCAGGGGCTAGGCGGAGGTCGGCCTGGGGGAGGAAATGGTCATGGCCCCGGTCTGCAGGAGCCGGGGTGCCGACTTCTGACTCCATCTTCAGCTCATGCAAACTCTTGTCCATGACGTCTCACGACCGCTCGCATGAGAACCCACAGGAGAAGGAACAAGAATCAGCAAAAGCCCAAAGAGGGATTCCAAATATAGTCCGCCAGCGTCACCACCGTCAAGCAGAGCGCCGGCTGGCCGGGCAAGTGGCGGGCTGCCGGCGGGTCCGGCGAGAATCACTGGCCGGGATTCTCCGCTAGAATCACCGGCCACGAGTGTCGAGCAGAGTCTTCTGGCGAGGAGGGGCGCATGCCACTAGTGATCGTGAAGATGCTTGAAGGCCGGAGTGTGGAACAGAAACGTCGACTGGCCAAAGAGCTCACCAACGTGGTAGTGAAGTTCACGGGGGTCTCCGAAGACCAAGTGGACGTCATTTTCGAAGACTATCCCCGCGAGAACTGGGCCAAGGCAGGGGTGCTGTTCGCGGACCGTTGAGGCGGGCTATAGTCCGCAAGCCGCGGCCAGCAGCTCGACCGGATGTACTGTCGGCAGGCCCGTGGCTTGGCCGATCTGAAGTCGGCAGGTGCTGCATTCGCTTGCCACTAGGTCGGGCGCTTCCTCCCGGATGCGTCGGAACAGGGGTTCACCTACCTTGAGGGAGAACTCGTAGCTCTCGGCCTTGAGGCCGAAAGTCCCCGCCATCCCGCAGCAGCCGGCAGCAAGGTCTATCACCTCCAGGCCAGGCACCTGGGCCAGCAGATCGCGACCTGGGCTACCGACCTCCTGGGCCTTGAGATGGCAGGGTTGGTGGTAGGCCACTCGGAGCGGCCGGGCCTGCGGTCCGGCCGCTGGCGAGCGCAGAGGGGGCGAGGACTCCGGGTGGACTTGCCGGTGGTTCCAGAGGAACTCTCCCAGGTCACGAGTGGCCTCCCCCACCCACGAGGACTCTCTGCTGGGCGCGTAGTCCGAGTAGTGGACCTTGAGCGCGAAGCTGGCCGTAGGTTCAGCGGTCACTAATACCGCGCCTCCTTTGACTGCGGGAAGGAAGGCTCTCACGTTCCGGCGGGCGAGCTCGGAAGCTGTCTCGACAAAGCCATAGAGCATCTCCGGGATGCCTGCGGAGACCTGAGGTGGGATCACCACGTTAAGACCGTGGGCCCGTAGTAGCTGGACCACGCGGAGAGCCAAGCGGGGGTCGTTGTAGTTGGCGTAGAGGTCATAGAAGTAGGCCACGGCAGGCAGGGGGAGCGCGCCCCTGAGGGCTTCGCGACCGACAAGAAGGCTCACGGCCAGGCCTTCGTCAGGCTTCCGAGCCAGGCTGCGCACCCAGTCCGCGAAAGTACGACCTGCGAAAACCGGCAGCGACCGGCGATGGTCGACGCCGAGCAGCGTCTCTCCTAAATGGCGCAGGGCCTGATTGCGAAGAGCCCGATTGGCGACCGGAGCCAGCTTCTGTACCAACCGGTAGGTCCTCTCCGGGTGGCCCAGCACCTTGTCTCTCACAGTGGCCCGGTGGAAGGTGCGGTACCTGGTCTTGGCTTCGAGCATCAGCTTGGGAATGTTGACGTGGGAAGGGCATTCCACCGCGCACATGCCGCACACGAGGCAATAGTCAGTCACCGCTTTGAAGGCGGCTAGTCCAGGAGTGGTCGCAGGGTCGAGCGCACCCGTGATCACGGCCCGCAGGAGGTTGGCCTTCGCGCGAGGAGAGGCGTGTTCGCGCCGGGTTGCTTTGTAGGTGGGACACATGGTAGTAGCCACCACACTCTTGCACTGAGCACAGCCGTGGCACTTCTCCACCTCCTGCTCGTACCCACCGGGAGGAAAGTGTAGGAGCGGGCTTTGAGGCAGGGTGCGGTAGGTCACGCCGTAGCGGAGATGCTTGGTCAAGTCGTGGCTGGACTCTTCGGTCGTCACCTTCTTGCCCGGGTTGAGAAGACCCTGGGGGTCGAACGCCTGCTTCACCAGCTGGAACAGGCTGTAAACGGCGGGTCCATAAAGGTCCTTGACGTAGGGAGTCCTGAGCAGACCGTCTCCATGTTCGCCTGACATGGTGCCGCGGACACTACGCACGTAGGTGAAGACCTCATCGAAAATGCTCTGCAGCAGACATAGGTCTGTCGGGTCCTTGGGATCGAGCAGGGGACGAGTATGGATGTTCCCGTCGCCGACATGGCCGTACATCACGGCTTCCACTCCGCTGCGCTCTAGTAGCCCCTGCAGGAAGTCCACGTACCCGGCTACTTCGGTGGGATGCACGGTGACGTCTTCCACGAAGGGAAGAGGGCGTCGCCGTCCCGGCATGCGCAAGACCAAGGCCACCGCCGATTTGCGCACCGTCCACAGATGCGTGCGCTCGGCGGCGTTCTTGGCTCGCACCACGGCCAAGACGGGACCACCTTTGAGCCTGTGCTCCAGCTCGTCGAAGCGAGCGGAGACCTCCTCTTCGTCTCTTCCCTCGAACTCGACTAAGAGAGCAGTGTCAGTCCTGGGCGGCAGCATGGCATCCACCCAGGGGTCATGGCGACGTACCAGGGCCAGGAAGCGCGCATCCATGATCTCAGCGGCGCTGGGCCGCAACCCCAGGACGCTTGGTATCGCTTCTCCGCAAGCGAAGACCGAAGGGAAGTAGATCATGGCTAAGCCACGGCAAGCCGGCAAGGGAACCAGGTTGAGGGTGGCTTCGGTTACCAGGCCGAGCGTGCCCTCTGCTCCCACGAAAAACCTCTCGGGGTGAGCCACGGGACCGGCCGGACCGTCCTCCCAGACTGTCTCCAACCGGTAGCCCGAGCAGTTCTTGACCACGCGCGGCGCAGTCTTGGCGATAGTCTTCCGGTGAGCGGCCAGTTGGGCGAGGAGGGAGGGGAAGGCCGTGCCCACCAGCGAGCCGTAGGACTCGGAGGCGGACGCGGCTCCGCCCACCGGGGTGCGGGCGGCGTGCAATACACTCCCGTCGGCCAGGACGACCTCGAGCGCCAGGACATGGTCGATCGTTCCCCCGTAGGCAACCGTGCGGGCGCCCGAAGAATTGGTTCCGATCATGCCGCCCAAAGTACAGTAGTTCTCGCTCGAAGGGTCGGGCGCGAAGAATGTCCCGTGGCGGCGAAGTTCCTGGTTCAAAGCGGCCATCACCACCCCAGGTTGCACCCGGGCCCAGGAGCCGTCGGCCCCGACCTCTAGGATGCGGTTCATGTAGCGGCTGAAGTCGACCTGGAGGCCAGGGCCGACGGCTCCGCCAGCCAGCCCCGATCCCGCGCCCCGCGGTACCAGGGACAGGCTCTGGGAGGCGCAGTACTCCACGAGACGTACTACGTCATCAGTATCCCGCGGGGAGACCACGCCCAGAGGCAGTATCTGGTTGAGTCCGGCATCCGTGGCGTAGAGATACCGAGTGATGTCGTCGCATTCCACGTCTCCGCGCAGTCGTCTGCGCAGGTCACGGGCAACCGCTTCTGGGTTCGGGCTGTCGGGGTCGCGCTTCACTAAAGAGGGATCACTGGCAGCAGTAGATGGGAGGGGTAGCGGGCATTGTGGTAGATCTTGTGTGTCACCGTCTTGCTGCTGCAGACATGGTTCCCGATGAACTCCACATTGCTAAGGCCAGCCGTACCCGTAGGCACGTCCAGGCTCATGACGTCGAGACAGATGCGGTGCCCCCGCAGGAACATGTTAGCGGTGGAGAGGATTTCTATCTGGTACTCATTGATCTCTCCCGGTACGACCGGCTGCTGGGCTTCGCGGGTGAGGTTGTGGAACGGCGCCCACGGCTTGCTCCGCACGGGGTCAAGGGCGCGATGCGAAGCTTTGAGCCACCCTCGAGTAAGGCCCCGCTCCGGCAGGTCCGCGGGCACGAACCGCTCTCCCTCGCGCTGGGTGCGCACGGACACGTCTGGCCCCACGTCGGACAGAGCGACGATCCAGTTGGTGTCATCCTGATCCAAAGCCGCATACAGGGTGAGGGCGCAAGGCCCCACTATCAGCAGGTCATCCGGTAGAGGGTCGGTCATGTAGCGCAGACGCTCCACTTTCATGGTCTTGCTGAGAGGCATTTGCGTAAAGACATCGGGGTCAGGGTTGTAGCTCTGCGTCTGCTCTGACGGGAGGGATTCTTCAGTGGTCAGGCGCTCCCAACTATCGAGGTAGAACTTGGTCCACTGAGTGCCCGGGACCGGCCAGTCCTCGTAGGTGCGCCATTTGTTCTCCCCCATGACCCATATCTTCACCGGCGGGTCGTCCTCGACCCCGTTGTCGATCCCTTTGAGCCAGTGATCGCACCAGCGCAGGATGTCGTCGTGCATCTGGTGGAAGGGCCTTTCCATGTGGGCAGGGCCGTTGAAAACCAGCCGCTTCTTGGGAGAGTTCTTGGCGTTCATGAACCAGTGTTGAGCCCCCTGCCAGTGCATCTTGTAGGTGTAGGCGTAAGCGCCGGAACCGCAGACGAAGGGGATGCGGACTTTAGCGAGGTTCTCCTCGCTCTTGGCCAAGAGCTCGGGATGATCGTAGGGATCGACAAGAGTCTCGAACACCATCCGATTGCGTTGGCCTTTCTGCGTGAGGATGTTCCAGAGATGCGCGTACGTGCGGTAGTCGGGGTTGTTCATGGCCCATTCCCACTTCTCCTCCTGCTCGGGAGGCAGTGGACCGGGGCGACCACAAGGCTCGTGGACGCAAGAGAAAAGGCTTAGGAGATAGGGCATCATGTGGATGACTCCGCCTGGGTGGAACTCACGGATGCTCCACATGCCGCTGTACGCGCCCATGGAATCATAAGGGTAGATGGCTTTGAGAGCGGGATGGCCCTGTACGGCGGCGCGGAACTGCTCGCCGCCGAAGGCGGAGATGCCGATCATCCCGACATTGCCATCACACCAGGGCTGCTTGGTGATCCAATCGATCATGTCGTAATGATCGGTCTCGTTCTCGGGGTCGTAGTCTCCTTCGGACTTACCGACTCCCCGCAACTCAGCGATCACGTGGGCGTAACCGTTGGCCACCAATCGTTTGGTGTCTCCCCCCTCTACCACACCGTACCAAAGCGAAGCGTAGGCGGGTTGCGGGGGCAAGGCCTCGGCTATCTCAGGCCGCTGCAGATCCTTGTTGTGCACGGCGAAGGTGTAGAGCACCGGGTATCGCCCAGGTGCTTTGGGACGATATACATCCACAGCCAGATGGACGCCGTCCCGCATGGCCACCATGACGTCGCGTTCTTGAATCATGTTCTCGTATACGGGCTCGTTCAGGGCCATCTTGCGCCTCCCTCCGTTGCTCCGGCGCGCCTGCTCGGCCAGGCTGTTGCCGATCCGAACGCCCTCACGATAGCGCAGTTGCGCGCTTCATGAGAGAATGCACCAAGTCCCCGGTCCGGGGGCCTCGGGTTCCGTTGTCCGCTCGATACGAGGGATCACGCAGTATGAAACGCGGTGCGTCCGCCTGTCTTGTGAAGGGGGTGAGCCATGCTTGCCATTCTCAAGACCACCGAAGAGGGTCTCGAGCGATTGGAGGAGTTCGAACCGGGCTCCTGGATCGACTTGGTCAGTCCGACCGAGGAAGAACTGCGAAGAGTGAGCGAGGCATTGGCCATCCCCCTCGATCTGCTCAAGGGTCCCTTGGACGAGGAGGAGAAATCGCGGGTGGAGACCGAGGATGGGCTGACCTATGTGGTGGTGGACATCCCGGTCCTCGTGGTGGAGGACGAGGAACGGAGTTATGCCACGATCCCCTTGGGCATGATCATCCATCCCGATTACTTCGTCACGGTCTGTCTGCGGGTCAACCCCATCCTAGGCGAGTTCGAACGCGGTAATGTGCGGGGCTTCTACACCTTCAAGAAGACGCGGTTTCTCTTCCAGGTGCTGAAGCTGGTATCAGCGTTCTACCTTCGGTATCTCTACCGTATCGACCGGGAGACGGACAAGCTGGAAAAGGAGTTGCGGGCGTCCATCAGGAACGCTGAGATCTTCGATCTCCTCAACATCCAGAAAGCCTTGGTGTACTTCACCACCTCCCTGCGCTCTAACGAAGCAGTCTTGCAGAAGCTGCTCCGCGGCAAACTGGTGAAGATGTATGCCGAGGACGAGGATCTCTTGGAGGACGTCATAGTCGAAAACAAACAGGCCTCCGAGATGGCCAAGATCTACACCGATATCCTCACCGGGACGATGGACGCCTTCACCTCGGTCATCTCGAACAACCTGAACCAGGTGATGAAGCTGCTCACGTCGCTGACCATCATCCTCTCCATCCCGGTCATCGTGGCGTCTTTCTATGGGATGAACGTTGCTCTTCCCTTCCAGGGCTATGTCCATGCCTTCAGCCTGGTCATGGTGATCTCGTTCGTCATCTCGATCGCCTTCGCGCTGGTGTTCTGGAGGAAGCGCTACTTCTGATCGGGTCGCCAAGGGAACAGGGGTGGTCTGGCGTCTGTGCGTCGTTTGCGCCGCCGTGACCTGGGGGGCGGAAGCTCGAGCAGGCTGAGCTCATCGGTGGTCTCCAAGGTCTCGACGGGTATGACGCGCATGCGCTTGACTCCGAGCAGGATCAGGAAGGCGGCCAGCAGAAAGGCGAAGCCCAGCGGCCCCTGCCATCCATAGGCACCGGAGACCACCTGCACGAGAAGGAACCACCAAGCACGCCACCAGCTTATATCCGCACTGCTTGCCAGGTACGCGTAGAAGAGAAACGGCGTGATCCCGCCTAAGAGAAGGACGGGGGCGTTGGAGGTGAAGCGATGGCGCCAGACTGCCGAGGAATATACCGGCTCCGCAAAACAAGTGGCTAGTGGCCATAGCCAGGCGACGCTCACGTAGGGAAGGAGCAAGAAAGGCGACTGGGCAAGTAGGAGTGCAAGACCTACGAGAAGACTCAAGAAGCCAGCACACAGTCTGGTCATCTCATTGACGGCTCTTGGTTCGCGAGGACGGAAATAGCCGAGAAAACGACGGGAAACCAAGAACAGGGCTCCCCCCAAGAGCAGGAGCAATAGGGCCGGTCCCACCCTGGGGTCGGTCGGGGGCCCGGGGAGGGTGGGGACCTGGAGTGTGTAGCGGGGTATCAGCCCCGCATAGGAAAGTAGCACGGCGAGCACGAGGACCAGTCCGAAAGGAACCGCGAAAGAAAGCAGGTTCTGCAAGTGCCGCAAAGCTCCGTGAGTCCTCATGCGGGCGTAGAATGCCCAGACAAGAAGTACGAGAAAGCTCGGGAACAACATCAGAGTGGCCACGAAAGTGATGGCGCGGCCGGTCACGTAACGTCCGGACTGCAGGAGGAGAGCGGTGCCAGGATCGGGTGGTGTCTCCGCGCCTGTGTCCAAGGAGAGCAGAAGGCGCTCGAGAGCCGTACCCTGGTTGTCGAGCCCTATTCCCGACGGGCTCCCTGAGCCTGGGTCCGAGAGATGGAGCGAAGGTATCCCTCTGTTAAGACCAGCGACCTGCTCGCCACTCGAGAGCGACAAGGCGTGCTCGGCCGCTTGGGTGAAGAGCCCGGGCATGCGCAGGCCAAGCCCCGACTTGGCGAGGACCGATCTGGTCAACTGCACGTACCAACCGGGCGTCGAGCTCCGGGGCGAAGTGACGCCGGCTTCCAGCGCTTGCGTTCTTTCTCGGCCCAGTTCGGCGAAGGAGAGAACAACGCTGATGTTGTTCGCCAGGCTGCTGGTATCGAGGAAGCGGGCAAGCCCTGCCCCTCCCGCGCCGCCGTCCTCGGTGGACAAGAAAACCAGGGTCTTCTGGTGCGGGCGGGCGGCAAAGATCTGGGCCAGCTCTATCAAGGTCGCCGTGCCGCTGGAGTAGCGCAGCGGGTCGACCTTGACCACCGCAGGGGTGTCCCTGGGCGCGGTGACGAGGATGGTGTCCTTGGTCACTCCTTGGAGGACCACAGCCACGTTATGGAGAGACACCTCCCGGTCCCCGAGAGTCGCGGTGAACTCTTCGACCTCGATGGTTCCGAAAGCCGACAGTTTCTCCGTTATCCACCTGACTGCGTCAGCAGCCCCCTGCGAACCGAGGCTTCGCTCTGGATGTTGGCGCCACATCTCGTCGGCCAGGCGGAGAGCTCGGTTCCCCTCGAAGAAAGCAGGACCGGTGGCGATCTCCAGACTCACCCCCGGCGAAGAGACCGAGACGAAGGCGACCACCAAGGCTAGGACGGTCAGTGCCAGGCAGGCTGCATAGATCACCTTCCGCAACTGTCTGACCCGGTCAACCAGGTGCCGGCGGATCGTCAACGGCATGTCAAGCTCCCCTGTGGCATGGGCGCCACATTATAACCGTCTGCTACTCGGTGCCATCCTGCCCCGTTCTGCCATCCTGCCCCGTTCTGCCATCGCGTCCCATGCTATCCTTCCTGCCGTTTCGTCGGAGGAATAGTATCTGTTTCTATGCTGGACAAGCTAATCACCATTGACGAGGCCCGCGCGAGAGTGCTGGCCGAGGCCAAGCCGCTGCCGGCGGAGAAGCTGAGTTTGACCGAGGTGCTGGGCCGGGCGTTGGCCGAGACGATAGTCGCGCCACACGCCGTGCCCCCCTTCGACAACTCGGGGATGGACGGCTATGCGGTCCGCACGATCGACCTGTTGGGGGCGAGCGGAGAGCACCCGGTACGTCTGCGGGTGGTCGAGACCATCCCTGCTGGGCACATGCCTGCGCGCGAGGTGCGAGCCGGCGAAGCGGCACGGATAATGACGGGAGCTCCAATCCCGGCCGGAGCAGATGCCGTGGTCCAGGTGGAACACACCGAAGAGACCGACGGAGAGGTGTTGGTTTTCGAGAGTGTGAGACCGGGGAAGAACGTCCGTCGGGCCGGCGACGATGTCCGTGCGGGCGAGCGAGTGCTCGCTGCCGGCACGGTGCTGGGACCGGCGGAGATCGGGGTCCTGGCCAGTCTAGGTTTCCCCCAGGTGAGGGTGCACAAGAGACCTCGGGTAGCCGTCATCTCTACCGGGAGTGAGCTCGTCGAGGTCGACCAACCTCTCCGGCCGGGCCAGATCAGGAACTCAAACAGCTACACGCTTCGCGCGCTCTGCCAGCAACTGGGGATCGAAGCCACTGTCTTCGGGATCGTGCCCGACGACTATGAGGCCACGCGGACGGCTATTGCGGCGGGATTGGAGTACGACGTGCTCCTCACCTCTGGTGGAGTCTCGGTGGGCAGGTACGATTTCGTGAAGGAAGTGGAGGAAGCGCTGGGCGTAGAGCGCCGGTTGTGGGGCGTGGCCATGAAGCCGGGGAAACCGCTGGCGTTCGGGGTGCGCGGAGACACGCTAGTGTTCGGGCTGCCAGGTAATCCTGTCTCGGCCATGGTTTCCTTTGAGCTGTTCGTCAAGCCGGCGCTACTTAGACTGATGGGTTACCCCAAAGTCACTCCCCCTCTTTATCACGCGATCATCGAGGAAGACATCAAGAGCAGTGACGACCGGGTCCATGTAGTGCGGGTGCGGGCCTGGCGCGAGGACGAGAGCTGGCATGTGACCTCTACGGGAGACCAGGGGTCGGGTATATTGCGCTCGATGGTGGGCGCAAACGGGTTGGCCTTCATTCCGGGTGGGCCCCGGGGAGTGCGGGCGGGGGAGCAGGTGGAGTTCCTCCTGCTAAGGGAGGACTTGCAGGAGCCCTAGGAGCGATTGCTGTTTGTGTTGGGGAGGCGTACAATACCACCTATGAGGGCTTCCACCGAACATCGGCAAGACGGGAGAGGGAGACGCTCGCCCGCGCCGATGTGTGAAGTGACCCGAGTCAGCCTAGCGGCCAGTGCTGCTGGGCTTTTTTGTTGGCCTAGAGAGTAGTACTCGGAGACGGGAAAGGAGATCTGATGGCCAACCACTTCACCCCAGAAGAGCTGGCAGCGGAATTCGGCACCGACACGCGACAGTTGATCCAACTGTGTGTCAAGGAGGGCATCCCCATCTACAAAGGGAAGATCGACCGCAGCTTGCTCACGGCGGTGATGAAGGCCAAGGGGATCCAACTCCCCAAGACCCAGGTGGCTTCGGTCTGAGCTAGAAGGCTCGTTCAGACCGCTTGTTCGGCAACAGGGCCGTCCCCTAACAGGCGTCGTGTCTCCGCCAGCAGACGGTGACGGCATAAGTCGCGGTGTTCCGCATCCGCATCGGGGCCTGGCAGCATCACTACGTGCGGATGGCTTGTCTCGAGGAGCCAACGGCGGACGGCAAGGATGGTGTCGAGCTGTTGTTGCGGCACTGCCACCAGTAGCTGGGCCAGGGGCGAGGAATCGGTCTTTCGACCACTCTCTCTGACTTCTGTTTGGCGACCATCGCCCCTCCCTCTTTCCGGTGAATAACGATCTTCAGCGAAGAGGCCCGCCAGCAGTTCTTCGATCTCGTGCTCGAAGTCTCGGCCGCCCAGAGTCAGCGGGGGCCTCAGACATCCGTCCCAGACCAGGTTGACCCGGACCACCCGTGTGTCTGCCCCGCCGCTTGCGGGCCAGAGGGCGGCAAAACGCAGGGCCCGGGCCTCGGCCAGGGCCCGGTAAGAGCGGCGCACACTGAGGAGGTGCTCCCGCGCCTCGGTGAGAGCCTGTGCCTCCTCGAAGCGGCGTTGGCGAGATAGAGCGCGGACCAAGGCTTCGCTTCGCTCCAGGGGGCAGGGCAGATCAGGCTCTTCGTTGCCCGCTAGCCAGGAAAGCAACTGCCAAATCAAGCTGTCGTGCTGCTCCCGTACCCCGGGAGCTCGAGTACAGGGGGCAAGGCAAGCTCCTCCTCGGAAGCGCACACACGGTCGGTTCTGCGCTTTCTGCGAGCAACTACGGACGGGATAGCAGCGCAAGAGGAGCTCAAGCGCGGAGCGCAGACGGCTATGGCCACGGAAAGGACCGATAAGCAAGGGGCGGTGGCCATCGTGGCCGCGCCAGTCGCCCGAAAAGGCCCGAGATGAAGGCCGCGAGGTCAGTGATAGGCCAAGCCCAGGGTGACCGAAGCTGAGCTTGAGGTAGGTGTAGCACTCGGGTCTGCCTCCGTGCAGGTTGCAGGGCGGGCGGTGAGCAAGGATCCGCTCTTGCTCCAGTACGACTGCCTCTAGAGGGGATACGGTCTCCTCCCACTCGATTCTTTCTACCAAGCGGATGGCCTGCCTCAGCTTGCGGGAATGACCGTTCCCGTCCAAGAAATAGGAGCGCACACGTTCTCTCAGTCGGTCCGCCTTGCCCACGTATAACACCATGCCGTTACGGTCCACCAGGCGGTACACCCCCGGCGACAGGGGCAAGTCCCTGGTCAGGCTGAGCTTCTCCCGTGCGGAGGCGGCGTGTGGTCCGAGAAAAGCCCGCGCCTCCCCCAAGCGGGTGACTCCTTGTTCTTGCAAGCGCTCGAGGAGCACCGTGAAAACGTGCGCGGCGGCTCGGGCGTCAGCTAGGGCTCGGTGGCAGGCGGAAACGGGAGCTCCCAAGGCCTCGGCCACCGTACCCAAGCGATAATTGGGGAGTCCGGGAGCAAGTAGACGAGCTAGTGGCAGAGTGTCGAAGGCTTCCTCGCCGAGCTTCTTGCCATTGAGCCTCCTGAGTTCGTAATTGAGGAACGACACGTCAAAAGGAGCGTTGTGGGCTACGATGATGGCTCCCTCGAGGAAGTTCAGCAGCTGCGGCATGACCTCGTCGATGCGGGGAGCACCGGCCACCATCTCCTGTGTGATCCCGGTGATACGGGTGATGAAGGGCGGGATGGGCCGCTGAGGGTTGACCAAGGTCTGGAAATGCGCCACTTCCCGCAAGCCCTCCAGACGTACCGCGCCGACCTCCGTGATCTTGGCGGTTCCTGGGCGGGAGCCCGTGGTCTCTAGGTCGAGGACCACGAACGGGATGTCGACTAGCTCAGGGTCAGGTACTTCCCAAGCGGTAAGCGAGACATGACTGGCCTCGAGAGCGGCCTGGCAGAAACGCCGGTCGTGGCGCACCAGAGTGCGTATGACCTCGTGGGCGATGACCTCCGGCACCCTGCTTGCGGCCAGTAGGAAGCTGGCGGCGTCCAGGGTAGGTAAAGGCTCACCCCGTACCAGCAGGGTCTCGTGTAGTCGGTCCGCAACGGCAAGCGCGAGTTGAAGCTGCATCGACCGCCAGTCAGTCCTCGCAGGGACGAAGCGATTTCCTTGAAAAGGAAGAGATCATCTTGGAAAATACTACCACCCGGAAGGGTACCTCCCCCAAGGACGGGTCACTCCTATTGGACGGTAGGTGTCATTGCTCGACAAAGCGCAGATCGAAGCCATCCTTCCCCACCGGGATCCCTTCTTGTTCGTCGATCGGGTCCTTGAATTGGTACCCGGCGAATATGCAATCGCGGAGAAGGACATACTGCCCACTGATGACGTGTTCAGAGGCCACTTCCCCGGACGCCCGGTGTTCCCAGGTGTGCTGCAGCTCGAGGCCTTGGCCCAGACCGGGGCTATCGCGGCGCTATCGTCTCCAGAGTACAAGGGGAAACTGGTGCTTTTCGGACGGGCTGATCAGGTCCGCTTTCGACGGGCCGTGGTGCCGGGAGACACCCTGCGTTTGGAGGCTCGTCTACTGCAGAGGAGGGGGCCGGTGGGAAAGGGCGAGGGCAAGGCCTATGTGGGAGACGAGCTGGCCTGTAGCGCCCTCCTGACCTTTGCCATCACCGACCCCTGAAGCGATGTCAAGCCAGTCGCTGGGGTCTCTCTCAGGGAGACCCGTCACCATCACCGGCTTAGGCGCCTACCTGCCCTCCCGGGTAATCACCAATGACGACCTGTCACAGACGCTGGATACGTCCGACGAATGGATCAGACAGCGCACGGGCATCAGAGAGCGCCGTATCGCTGACCCGGGCCTGGCCTCATCCGATCTGGGCGTGATGGCCGCTCGGTCCGCTCTCGCAGATGCGGGCTTGGCCCCGGAGGAGGTAGGGCTGGTGGTGACCGCCACCATCTCGCCTGACCAGTTGATGCCGGCTACGGCGGCCAGGGTGGCCTATCAGTGTGGCTGTCTCGCCGCCGGAGCCTACGATGTGTCCGCTGGTTGCAGCGGTTTCGTCTTTGCCCTGGCCATGGCGTCCAGTGCGGTGGCAGCCGGCCTAGAAGACCATGTGTTGGTTGTGGGAGCGGAGACCATCTCGCGCATTCTGGATTGGGAAGACCGCTCGACAGCGGTGCTCTTCGGCGACGGAGCTGGGGCTGCGGTAGTTTCGGCGGTGGAGGCGACAAGGCAAGGAGGGCCAAGCGGAGGAGACGCCGGGGGCTCGGGCCGCATTCTGGGGTTCGATCTGGGGGGCGACGGCTCTGGGGCCGACTATCTGCAGATTCCGGCCGGCGGTTCCCGATTGCCGGCTTCCTGTGCTACCGTCCAAGCTCGCCAGCACTACATGCAGATGAACGGGCACGAGGTCTACAGATTCGCCACGCGGGTAGTGGCAGAGTCGGCGGCGCGAGTGCTTGCCCGCTGCGGTCGTCGGACAGAAGATATCGACCTGTTCGTGCCGCACCAGGCCAATCTGCGTATCATCGAGGGAGCGGTCAAGAAACTGGGCATCCCGGAGGAGCGAGTCTTCACGAATGTCGACCGCTATGGCAACACCTCGTGCGCATCCATTCCGCTTTGTCTCACGGAGGCCAGGGCCGAGGGACGGCTGCGGCCGGGAGATCTTGTCCTCCTCATGGGTTTCGGCGCCGGCCTGAGCTGGGGGGCGTGTCTGCTTGAGTGGGGGGAAGGGGGAGTCTGAGATGGTGGCTCTATCCGACGCTGGACGTCTTTTGGTCGTATTCCCGGGCCAGGGTAGCCAGGCCGAGGGGATGGCTGAACCTCTCTGGGAATACCCTGTGGCAAGGCAGACCTTCGCTGAGGCAAGCGAAATACTGGGCTGGGACGTCGGTCAGCTGTGCCGCTTCGGCTCGATGGCCGAGCTCACCCGGACAGATCGCACCCAACTCGCGGTAATCTGCTCGAGCGTGGCGACCTGGCGGGTGCTAGCCGAAGCCGGTGCCTCGTTTGCGGTCGCAGCGGGACACTCGCTGGGGGAATACTCCGCTTTGGTAGCTGCCGGCATCTTGAGTTTCGAAGACGCTCTCCGAGTGGTGGACGCTCGTGGTCGGGCCATGCAAGCTTGTGCGGAACGTAGGCCGGGGACGATGGCTGCCGTCATCGGTCTGGAAGATGCCGTGGTAGAAGAAGTGTGCGCCGCTATCCCGGAAGTCTGGGTGGCGAATTACAACTCCCCCGGGCAGGTGGTTATCTCGGGCGCTTCCCAGGGTGTCGGTGTGGCCGGGGAAGCTGCTCTGGCCAGGGGCGCGAAGCGGGTCATCCCGCTACCGGTGGCAGGGGCTTTCCACACCCCCTTCATGGCGGAAGCCGCCGAAGCGCTTATGGAAGCTCTGGCACGAGCTGAGTTCAAACCCGGTGACGGGATATTCTTCTCGACCACCGAGATGAGGGTACCCAAGCCTGAGGAGCTGCCTGCGGTCCTGGCTCGTCAACTGACTTCTCCGGTGAGATTCACGCAGAGCATGCGCCTGATCCTGCAAGGAGGCTTCGTCCCGGCCCTTCCAGACGAGCCCGCCCCGCAAGCGGCTATCGAGATAGGTCCAGGTAACGTACTTGCCGGTCTAATGAAGCGCATCGCCCGGGATTTCCCGGTTACGAGTACCGGGGACAGGGAGGCGCTAGAGGCGGTCCTCTCAGAGCTCGCAGGGTCGTGAACGAAGGGAGACGTAGATGACGGAGAACAGTCTGCGCCTGGAAGGTCAAGTGGCCTTGGTCACCGGCGGCGCGAGGGGCATAGGGCGTGCCATCGCCACGCGGTTGGCCCAGGGAGGGGCCAAAGTCGGCATCGTGGATCTAGCGGAGGCCGGCGCGGGAACCGCCCAGGAGATCGCTGAGGCTACGGGTGTTGCCACCACTTTCTTCAAGGCCGACATCTCCAAGGAAGCGGAAGCGAAGGCGGCGGTGGCTGCAGTGGAGGAGGCCCTCGGCCCGGTGGACATCCTGGTGAACAATGCCGGCATCACCCGGGACGGCTTGATCCTGGTCATGGACGAAGCCGCCTGGGACGCTGTGCTTGCTGTCAATCTCAAGGGTGCTTTCTTGATGAGCAAGGCCGTGCTTCGGGGGATGGTGAGGCGCCGTCACGGGTCGATCGTGAGCATTTCCAGCGTGGTGGCTAGACGAGGGAACGCCGGTCAGGTGAACTACTCTGCGGCCAAGGCTGGGTTGATCGGCCTGACCAAGTCCTTAGCCCGAGAGGTGGCCTCGCGCAACATCCGGGTGAATGCTGTCGCCCCTGGGTACATCGAGACCGAGATGACGGCAGCCCTCGACGAGAAAGCGCGGAACGCCCTGATCAACCAGATACCCCTGGGACAAATCGGTAGTCCTCAGCAAGTGGCCGAGGTAGTCGCTTTCTTGGCCAGCCAGGAGGCATCGTATATTACAGGCGCTGTGGTACCGGTCGATGGCGGCCTGGGGATCTAGGCTGTACTGGAGGTAATGAAGATGGCGTCGACCACGAGGACGTGTGAATACAGACGTGTCGTCGTCACCGGGGTGGGTGTGGTGTCAGCCCTGGGTATCGGGAAGGAACCTTTCTTCACCAACCTGCTGGTCGGTCGCTCCGGGGTGCGCCGCATCGAGCGTTTCGACACGACCGATTTCCCTGTCAAGATAGCCGCCGAGATCCGCAACTTCGACCCCCTGGACTACATCGACAAGAAGATGGCCAAGCGCATGGACCGTTACGCGCTCTACGGGGTCACGGCCGCCATCCTGGCTTTGGAGGATTCGGGTTTCCCAGTGTCCGAAGATCCCTATGCGGTGGGAGCTTTGATCGGGTCTGGTGTAGGTGGGCTGGACACCTTCCTGGAACAGACCGGTGTCCTGCTGGAAAAAGGACCCACCCGGGTGAGCCCCTTCTTCATCCCCATGATGATCCCCAATATGGCCTCTGCCTGCGCTTCTATCATCCTGGGCCTGCAGGGTCCCGTGAACGCGACGTGTACCGCTTGTGCGGCCGGCACCAATGCTCTGGGTGACGCCTTCGCTCTGGTCCGCCGGGGGGACGCGGTCGCCATGCTGGCGGGGGGAGCGGAGGCGGCGGTAAACGAGGTAGGTATGGCTGCCTTTGCCGCGCTGCGGGCTCTTTCCACCCGCAACGACGAGCCGGAACGGGCTAGCCGACCGTTCGATGCCGACAGGGACGGTTTCGTAATGGGCGAGGGCTCTGGTGTCCTGGTGCTGGAGGAGCTGGAGCACGCCGTCGCCCGCGGTGCGCATATCTATGCTGAAATGGTCGGCTACGGGATGACCGGCGATGCCTCCCATCTCACCGAACCGGTGGAGACCGGAGTACCGGCCGGACTTGCCATGCAGCGGGCCCTCTGCGACGCCGGCATCGAGCCCGACGAGGTCGACTATATCAACGCCCACGGTACTTCCACGCCCTTGGGTGATGCCATGGAGACCAGGGCCATCAAGTACGCGCTGGGCCCGCGGGCAGCCCAGGTCATGGTCAGCTCCAACAAGAGCATGTTCGGGCACTGCCTGGGGGCGGCAGGCGGGCTGGAAGCGGCTGCGACCGTCCTCACCTTGGAGACCGGCAAGGTACCTCCCACCATCAATCTGGAGCATCCTGATCCCGAGTGCGATCTCGACTATGTCCCCAACGTGGCTCGCGAGGCAGAAGTGAGGGTGGCCATTTCCAACAGTTTCGGCTTCGGGGGCCACAACGCAGCGATCGTCTTCCGCCGGTGGGATGGCTAGGTACGTAACTGTTCAGGTGACGCGCAAGGAGCCCCCGACTGGGGCGGCTCCTGCGGAGCACTGCAAGAAGTGTCAGCTTCCTTTGAGTAAAGAGGGGCTCGAGCAGTCATGGCAGGTCTGTCCTCATTGCGGTTATCACTACCCACTGCGGGCTGCCTTGCGCCTCGCTTTGCTGGCTGACAGTGGGAGCGTGACCTTCATAGGGGAGGAGCTTAGACCGACCGACCCCCTGGAGTTCTTCGATCTGCGGCCTTACACCGAGCGACTGGCAGAGGCGCAACTCGAAACAGGACTGACCGAGGCGCTAGTGGCCGCCCGCTGCTCTATCGCTGGCCGGCCAGTGGCTTTGGGAGTGATGGATTTCGGGTTCATGGGCGGGTCCATGGGCTCTGTGGTAGGCGAGCGTTTCCATCGTCTGGCGCGTTTGGCCGTGGAGGAGGCGATGCCGCTTGTCGTAGTGGCCAGTTCAGGCGGGGCACGCATGCAGGAGGGCCTGCTGTCGCTGATGCAGATGGCTAAGACGGTCGCGGCGGCGGAGATCGTGAGCGAGGCGGGATTGCCGTATATCGCCATTCTCACCCACCCCACCACGGGCGGGGTGTTTGCCAGCTTTGCTACTGTGGCAGACCTCATCCTGGCTGAGCCGGGAGCCGTCATGCAGTTTGCGGGTACCCGGGTGATAGAGCAGACCACCCGCGAGAAGTTACCGCCGGATTTCGGGTCCTCGGAAAAACAGCTTGTGCACGGGCAGATCGACCTGGTAGTCGATCGCCGGGAGCTGAAAGCTCGTCTGACCCAATGTCTGGACCTGCTTGTGGGCGGCAGGGTGGCAGACGCGGGGGGAGGCGAGGCTGGTGGCTGAGCAGTCTCCCCCTTCTGGCCTCAGGAAGTCCTACCAGACGGAGGCCATTCGCCTGCTCAAGCGGTTGCAGGAGTTGCGCAGGCTTCCCGCTCTCACTGGCACCAACTACTCGGAAGAGATCAAGAGGATTCAAGAGCGTCTCGAGAGTCTTAGGAACCGCTCGGACTCGGCGGTCGCTTGGGAGGCTGTCCAGCTTGCGCGTCACCAGGATCGGCCGCAGACCCTCGACTATATCGCCCACATGATCCCTGATTTCCTGGAATTGCACGGGGACCGTCTGCATGGGGATGACGGCGCGGTGGTAGCTGGACTGGGAACCTTGAACGGAAGGCGCATCGCTCTCATCGGCCATCAGAAAGGCCATAGTTTGAAGGAACGCCAGGAACGGAGTTTCGGGATGGCTCGCCCCGAAGGCTACCGCAAGGCCATGCGGGTAGCGCGGCTGGCCGAGAAGTTCGGGCTCCCAGTGGTGACCCTGGTGGACACTCCGGGCGCCTACCCCGGCAGGGATGCCGAAGAAGGGGGACAAGCGGGGGCCATCGCGAACAGCATCCGGGTGTTCAGCGTCCTGCGTGTGCCGACTGTGGCAGTCGTCATCGGTGAGGGGGGGTCAGGCGGGGCCCTGGCCTTGGCGGTGGCAGACCGGGTGTTCATGCTGGAGAACGCGGTGTACTCGGTCATCTCCCCCGAGGGCTGTGCCGCTCTCCTCTGGCGGGACGCGGCTGAAGCGCCGCGCGCGGCTGAAGCTCTCCGACTGACTGCTGCCGATCTCTATGAACTGGGGCTGATCGACCAGATCATCCCCGAGCCTGCCGGGGGCGCTCACAACGACCATCGGGCTACTGCCAAGCGCGTGATGCGGCAGGTCCATCTGGCTTTGGCCGAGCTCGAACGTCTTGGGGTAGAAGAAAGGCTACGTCTGCGTCGGGAAAAGTATCTACGGATGGGCCGCTACACGATCGCCAGTCCCAAGTAGGGCAACCAAGCCTCTGGTACCACTCTTTGCGTAGCTCGTACAAAGTCGCCCGGGAGCGGAGGACGGGGTCTTTGCAAGGGTAGCATCCCCACTTCCCACGGCAGCGAGGCTCCCTTCCTCGTGTTGCAAGAGGCGCAGGAGGTCACGACATTGTCCCAAGAGGTAGTGCCGCCTCGACTGCGGGGGATGATGTGATCGATGGTCAAGTGACGCGTCCCGCCACAGTATTGGCAGCGGAACCCGTCGCGGGCCAGGACTGCGTGGCGCGACAGCTTTCGAGATTCGGCTCGGGGCAGGCGGACGTAGTAAAGCAGCCGGATGACCTGGGGGACGGGGAGGACGGTCCGCTCAGAACGCATGGTAGTCCCGGTGAACTCCACAGTCTCAGCCTTGCCCTTGAGAAGGAGAACGATGGCTCGATGGGGTGAGCACACATGCATCGGCTCGTAGGTGGAGTTGAGAACCAATACCCTTTGGGACAACCACGCCTCCTCTTGGTGTCGATTCGACATTTTATCGCGGCTAGGACGGGGACGGGTCCGCCCCGGTGCTTACTGACCGGACGTGCGCTGCTAGAATCCCCCTATGGAGCCTCCCGACTTGTTCAGTGATGGTCTGGCTGCCGACTTGGCCCAGAACGCTCCACTGCCGGCCCGAATGCGGCCTCGCCGAATCGAAGAGGTGGTGGGCCAGTCCCACTTGCTAGGCCCCGGGGCTCCGCTGCGCGTGGCGCTCGAGACAGGCACTGTCGGCTCCATGATCTTCTTCGGCCCTCCAGGCTCGGGCAAGACCACAGTCGCTCGCCTGGTGGCGGAGCGGATGGGGGCCTTCTACCAGGAGCTTTCCGCGGTCAGCTCTGGCGTAGGGGAGGTACGCAAGGTCATCGAGGCGGCTCGTGACCGGCGAGCGCAGAGCGGGCGTCGCACGGTGCTGTTCATCGATGAGATACACCGCTTCTCCAAGTCGCAGCAAGACGCTCTGCTTCACGCCGTCGAGGATGGCATCCTCACCCTGATCGGGGCCTCGACCGAGAATCCGTATTTCGAAGTGATCCCCGCCCTCATCTCGCGTTGTGAGCTCTACCAGTTCCAGCCCTTGAGCGCTAGCGAGATCCGGGTGCTGCTCGACAGGGCGCTTGCCATGGGGGCTGCCAAGGTCCCGGGCCCGTCGGGAGCTCAAGGGATCGAGGCCCCCGAAGAGGTGCGCGACCTCATCGCCGAGGCGGGGCTGGGTGATGCCCGCCGGGCCCTCACCATTCTTGAGCGCTCCCTGGTTCTGGCGGCAGCCAAAGGGGTTACTGTGCTCCACCGGGAGCTGGTAGAGGAAGCCGCCCAACGCAAGCTGGTGCTGTACGACAAGCAGGCCGATGCCCATTACGATGTGATCTCTGCCTTTATCAAGAGCATGCGTGGGTCCGACCCGGATGCCGCTCTCTATTACCTGGCCGTGATGCTGACTGGTGGCGAAGACCCTAAGTTCATAGCTCGGCGGATGGTGATTTTCGCCTCCGAGGACATAGGCAACGCCGACCCGCGGGCACTCGAAGTGGCGGTGGCGGTGGCGCGGGCGGTGGAGTTCGTCGGGCTTCCGGAGTGCCGGATCAACTTGGCCCAAGGGGTCACCTACCTGAGCTGTGCGCTCAAGTCCAACGCCTCCTACCGCGCGATCGAAGAAGCGATGGCGGAGGTCGCTGAGCATGGTGCGCAAGCTCCACCGGTCTTCCTGAGAAGCACGGGGTACTCCGGGGCGGCGGCTCTAGGTCATGGAGTCGGCTACCGGTACCCGCACGACGAGGGTGGCTACAACTCCCAGCGTTATCTACCAGAAGCTCTCCAGGAAAAGGAATTCTACCGCCCCACGACGAGTGGTTACGAAGCGCGCATCGGGGACTTCTTGGAACGGGTGCGCGCCCTCCGCCGCGGGGAGAGCCAAGGGGACAGCAGCGAATCCAAGGACGCAGCGGGGTAGATGGACCGGGGAGTCTCCCGCCAGATTTCGCGGGATTGAGTCAAGATTAGCGCTTTACCGCCGATACCAACTATTGTCCCCCTCACTCGAGGCGCCTCCCGCTTCGAGCAGGCCTCTTGGGAGAGTGGCCGAGGTGTAGTGAAAGGCGAGGCAAACCGTGGTGATACGAGTAGAATTCATCCTGTCGGACGGGAGCTCAGAACGACAGGTATTGAGGAGGGAACCGAAAATGGGCGGCCTACTTAGGTTCCTGCTTGGCGGCGTGCTTGGTGCAGCCCTGGGCGTCGCGCTTGCTAGAAGGCGGACTCTCGCTCCGCGCAAGTCCGGACTATATCCTCCGCAGAGGGTCGAGACCCCTGTCTCGCCAGAGGTGGAAGCGCCTGCGCCGGCGGGGGCTGAGTCCTTTGCCCCGGCCGTGATCGCGCCCACTGCCCCACAGCCGATCTTTGCGCGGGAGGCGGTCGAAGCGGCTGCTCCCCCGGTGGTCCCGGCTCCGTCCCTGGCTCCACCGAAGATCGAGACCGCGCCGGAAGGATCGGTGTTCCCTCTGCGTCCGCCTATGGTGGAAGAGACTATGATGGCGACCGCGACCCCGGACACTGTGGCCCTAGAGCATCTTGTCGAGGAGGTCCCCGAGGTGGAGGTCTCCGAGGTGAAGGTCTCCGAGATAGTGGTGACCCCGGAGATCCTCGAGGAGCCAGTACCCGGTACAGGTTGGTCCCCATCAGCCGTGCTGGAAGAAGAAGCCTTCGAGAGCGTCCTGCCGGTCATCCCAGAGGAAGTCATACCCCAGTCAGTGGTGGAGGATACGACAGAGGCGGCAACCTGGGCAGGCGCGGAGGCTCCCTCGGCGCTGGCCGGGGAAGGGCGCGCGGAGGCGCCTTCTGCCGAGCCTGTGGTTGAGATTCCTGTCGTGCAAGACCTTCGTGCCCGCATCGAGGCCACCCGTCGGCGGATTCGCGAGGAGCTGGAGCGACCTTTTGTCACCGACTTCGAGATGAGACGGGTCCCGCCCTCGGGGCCGGTGAGCGAAGCCGAGGCTGCGGCCCCTCAAGCCGCGAGGGGGGTTGAAGCCGTTGTAGCCCCTCAAGCCGCGAGGGGGGTTGAAGCTGTGGCTTCCCAGCCAGCCGCTGGTCAACCTGTCCTAGAGACCAAGGATAAGGCTGAAGAAACGCGCTTTAAGGAGGAGATCGCTGACACGGAGGCGACGGTCTCCGCGACCGGCTCCGCGCCTCCTTCAGCTGTCGCGCCGACTCCGGCCGGGTCCGCGCTTGGTCAGGCTCCCTCAGCGAGTGTTGAGGCCCAACCCCAGAACTTCGAGGCTGTGAAGATGCGAATCGAGCTGGCACGCAACCGTCTTAAAGCCAAAGCGTTTGACGCCATGATGGCCGGCGAGTCGGCCTTGTTGGCTCGCGATGACAGTGGTGCCCGCCCCCAACCGGTCAAGCTGGAGAGCGTTGACAGGGAGATCGACCAGACCATCGAGACCACACTGCGTGAGCACGAGGACTAGCTCCCGGGGAGCAGGCGCCACGAGAGGCAGGAGCGGATCAATATCCGGCACGCTCAGGCTCGTCGTCGGACGGGGGTAGGAAATCCTCTTCCTGGTGAGTAGCCCGGGGTACGTGCAGCGGTCGGCGGAAGAGGTTGCGCAGGTCTGTCCAGGGCGCGTTCCGAGAGCCCTCCACGATTTCGAGAAAGCCCTTGACCTTCGCGTCGAGGTTGTCGACATGGTGGAGTATGAGCGCCTCGATGGTGTTCGGCCTGATCGGGGAGCCCCACTCCAGCTCCCCGTGATGGCTCACGATGCAGTGCAGCAGCTGCTCCAACTTTGGTCGTGGGAAATCTGGGACTTGAGCTGCTCTTTCGCTGACAAAGGTGACTCCCTGCACCACGTGGCCCAAGAAACGGCCTGAGTCGGTGTAGTCGATCACGGTGTCGAAGGAGAGTTCTCTCGTCTTACCGACATCATGGAGAATGGCGGCGGTGAGCAGGAGATCGTGGTCGACCCTGCCGTACTGCTGAGCTACGAACTCGCACATGTTTGCTACCGACACGGTGTGCTCGAGCAGCCCGCCCAGATAGGCGTGGTGGTTCTGTTTGGCGGCCGGTGCAGTGGCAAACACTTCAAGGAGCTCGGCGTCTCCGAAGATGATTTGGAGAAGCTGCGAGAAATGAGGATCGCGGATCGAGTCGAGGTGAAAGCGGAGGAAGTCCTTGAGTTCGTCCGTATCTCGGTAGGTTGCCGGCAGGAAATCCCGAGGATTGGCCCATCCAGGCGGAGCAGGTGACACACTTATAGCCTCGAGTTGGACCTTGCCCTGATATTCGGTCACACGGGCGGAGACCAGCACCAGGTGACCCGTCGTTAGCTCTGGAGCGAACGCTTCGACTTCCCAAACGGTGCAATCTATGGTTCCGGTGCGATCACCTAGCTTGAGTCTGAGGAAAGGCTTGCCCTGCCTGGTCTGACGGGTGTCCTTGGCTGTGAGGAGGTAGACACCGTCGACGTTCATTCCCGGGTTGAGCTCGGCGACAGGTACGTGCGCAGGCCCCATTGCGAAGAAGGGCGATGCTCCGAGATCGAGTTGGTCAGGTGCCAAAGCCGCCTCGATTCCTTTCTAATCCGCTGGTTTCTGTCTTGACTTACCTCTACCGATTCTAGCCGATGTGGCGGACGGGAAAGCTAGCCGAGCTCCGGTCAGTGAGGCAGGAAGGGGATCCGGCTTCTCCCGCGTGCCCGCTGACGATAGAAGAAGAGGGCAGGGAAGACAGCCAGACCTATGATGATAGCCGCGATGACAAAGAAGTTACTGAACACGGTGTGGAGCGCGTCATTGAGAGCGGCAGCGGCCGCATCCTTCATGGCTTGCCACTCTTGGTCGCTTATGCCTTCTGGGCGGACTATGGGAGTGACTATATCGGCAGCTAGCGAATTGAAGCGCCTCACTCCCCAAGAGCTGAGTGCGGAGAGTCCGATGACCATGCCCACCATGCGGGATACCGTGACCAGCGCGGAACTGGTCGCCATCCACTGGGGCCCGCCGGCCAAGGTCACCGTGGCGCCGATGGGGCCGATCACTAGACCGAAGCCTAGACCGCTGATCATGAGATCTCGGGTCATCGTGAAGTTCGTGGGCTCGAGTGGCCAGCGGCTGACCAACAAGTAGCCGGCACAGGTGACCAGAAAGCCAAGGATGGCGGTAAACCGGTAGCCCAACCAGTCAGCCAGCCACCCTCCTAAGACCGCTCCTACCGGGATCATCAGAGTCAGACGGATGAGTAAGAGCCCACTCTCCAGCTCTGTCATACGGAACAAAGTATTGGCATAGAGGGGGATCTCGACCATGCCAATTATGAGAGCGGCCCCCACGAAGAAGTGAGCCAGATTGGCGGCGGCGAAAGGCGGCCTGCGGAAGAAATCGAGGCGGATGAGGGGGCGCTCATGGCTACGCTCGAAGAGGACAAAAGCGAGGAAAGCCACCGCGCTGGTCACCAGCCAGGGCCAACGCACAGGCGTAGAGCCGAGTTCGGCGGCTTCTCCCACGTGCTGGGTCCCTGTACCCAGCCCGATCGTGATGCCTGCCAAAGCCAGCGCCATGAGTGCTGCCCCCACGTAGTCGATCCGTCCCTTCTGCCACCAGCGCCGTCTGAGGTCGGGGCGGGCGGGACTCTCCTCCTCGATGCCGGACTCATAGTGAGGAAGTCTTCCTGGACGTAGGAGGTGCCAGACGACAGGCCCCAGGACTAGGCACAAGGGGATGTTCACCAGGAAGATTAGACGCCAGGTCCAAAGGGCCGAAAGCGCTGCTCCGTAGATCGGGCCCAGCACCCCCCCCGCTTCCGCTGCTCCTCCTATGAAGCCGAGCACCAAAGCGCGTCGTTCGCGCGGAAACATGTCCGCTGCGGCAGCCATAGCTATAGGCACTAAGGCGCCGCCCCCGGCGGACTGGACGACGCGGGCCGCTACAAACAGGTCGAGTCGGGTAAGTATCACGCAAAGGCCGCTGCCTATTGCGAAAAGGGCCAGAGCCACCATGCCCATCTGGCGTCTCCCCCAGATGTCCGCCAGGCGTCCGAACAAAGGCATCGCCACCGTGTAGCCGAGGAGGTAGCCGGTGATGATCCACCCGGCGTCGTTGAGGTTGCGCACGTCGATGTAGAGCGAACGCATTATGGAGGGCATCACGGTGAGGACCATGGTCTGGTCCAACGCAGCCACAAAGACCGCCACGCAGAGGGCGGCCATGGCGATGAGGGCTCGACGGGAACTGGCAACGTGGGCCGACTTGGCCCCGGCGTCGTTAGTGGCCACGGTCAAAGAGGAGCCTTGATCTCTACGTAGACGTTATGGTTGCTGACAATGATGCTACGCCAAATCCGTGGGTCCTCGTTGGGAGTGGCCGCCCCGTGGATGTTGACCTGATACACGTAGTGATCATCCACGCCTATCCAGAGCTCGGTCGGAAACTCGTCCTCGGTGTCGACCGCGCCTGCGATCGCTGCTACTTCTGCAGCGGCCACCCTACCGCTTATCCGGTAGGTCTTGGTACCTCCCTTCTTCTCCGTGCCCTCGTACTTCGGATCGAGGATGCGGTCGAGAATGCGGATAGTCCCTGCACTCAGACTGAGGGTTCCCACGGGGCTGGAAGCAGCGGCGACGGAGCGCCACTTTTGCGACAGGGGGTCCTGGATGTAGTGGGTGTCATCCAGAGCCACGAAAGAGAGGGAGAGGGGGGTACCGCCCATGGTCACGTCGATACTGGCCTGCATGGCTCCTTCCCGATTCACGTCGCCGGTGATGCGGGCGATCTCAAGACCGCTGCCAGGTTGGACACCGGCCGGCTGATGCACCTCGTACACGAAGTGAAACCCGGCTATCTGCTTCATAGCTTGGGAGGAGGCGGCCAGCACAGCCCGTGGATCGACCTCCTGCGCAGGGCCACCGCACGCTGGCAGGATGACTGTGAGGGCCAGGAGCAGGAAGGTCACGGCGGCCAAGGCGCTACGCGGACGCCGACTGGTGCCGAGACAACGCGCGCCTAGACGCCTGCGCTCAGCCGGAGCCCGGTATTGGACATTCTCGTTATTCCTGAGGAGCAGTATAGTTCTCATCCTCTATGCTCCCTGACCACACGGTGCTCTTGCGGTCATTATGCGGCTTCGGGAAGGTATGGGCAAGAACCGAAGGTAGTGAATGGGAGAGGAGAACCTTGGGATCCCGAAGTGCACGGTTCGGGAGCCCCCTTCTCTCTTGTCCTGCTAAAATCACAACCGGTAGCAATACAGCCGACAGCAACCTGGCCGGCGGGACGGAGGATGTCCATGACGTCCGAGAGCAAGCATTTCCATCCCAACTACACCTCGGGTGACGATTACATCCTGGAGTTCCGAAGTTTCCGGTATGGCTTCAACAGCGTGGATTTCGCTCAGAGGGTGGAGATGGCGGCTGTGGAACTAGGTCTGGTACAGCCGGGTGTTCTTCAGTCCGACGAGCGGGCTGACTTGGTCCAGTTAGTGGCTTCCGGGTCTATCGAGCACCCGGTGAGCTCGCTGGGCGAGTACCTGCTCCGGCGGGGGGACGAGGTGCTGACGCTGCACGGGGAGTGCCTCGTGTACTGGCTGCGCGAGCTGGTCTTTCGCGGGGCTTGGCTCGATCTCCGTCTGATGCAGGGGCAGCTCGAAGTGGCGTTCGATGAGGAGACCGGTTCTTTCGAGTACTACCCTGCAGGACATCGCACGCGGAAGATCGGACCGCCACCCCATCCTTCGTGGCGCGAAGTGGCTTACAACCGCTGAAAGCTGCGGATGCCACCCCAGTCACTCGAGTCTCTGCGGCTCGCCTTCAAACGGGCTTTCAGCAACTACTACCTGCAACTGGTTTCACCCGGCATAGCTGATCCCACTGAAGCCTTCGCCACCGCAGAGGTCTACTTGAGAGCACTCAAGGAACAACTCGGGGAGGTGCAGTTCTATCGTCGCTTGGATGAGGTGACCACTGACCTGCTAGGCCATCTTGAGCAAGATCTGCGCCGGCCCTTAAGGGAGCGTGGAGTCTCCATCGACCGCGAGGATCTTGAGCAGCGACTGCGCGAGTGTCTTGAGCACGGCCTGGCATAGTAGAATGGCCCGCAATGACCGCTTTCTTCGAGAATTGGCTGATTCCGCTACTCCAAGACCACGGGCTGCTCATCGTGTTCATCACCATGACGGCGGAGAGCGCCTGTGTGCTCATTCCGTCAGAGATCGTCATGCCTTACGGGGGGTTCCTGGCTGCCCAAGGCCACACGCAGTTGTGGCTGGTCATTGTGGTGACCTCGTTCGCCAACCTGCTAGGGTCCTACCTTGCTTACGTGGTAGGTCGGTATGGGGGACGGGCCTTCTTTCTCCGTTATGGCCGGTACGTGGGGGTGCGGGTCCATCACCTGGAGAAGGCTGAACAGTGGTTCGACCGGCGCGGAGAGTTGGCCGTCTTCTTCACCCGCATGATGCCAGGGGTGCGCACCTTCATCTCACTTCCGGCCGGAATAGTGCGCATGAGACTCTGGAAGTTCCTTCTTTACTCCTATTTGGGGATCGTGCCCTGGGTCTCAGCTCTGGTGCTACTCGGCTATGGGGCGGGCAAAGCTGCCGGCGAGGACCCCTGGGGGAGTCTGCAGGAGCAGTTCAGCAAGTACAACCACATCTTCTACATCGTCTTCGGCGTAGCGGTCGTGGCTCTGGTGGGCTGGGGGTATTGGCGCTGGCGTAGGCGTCGGGGCCAGCCTGCGGTGGGCTCTGACTAGAGCACCATGCTAAGGAACTTCTGAGTCCGGGGTTCTTTGGGATTCGCGATCATCTCGCGCGGGTCACCCTCTTCTATGACGGTGCCCTCGTCCATGAACACTAGACGCGAGCCCACCTCCCGAGCGAAACCCATCTCGTGGGTGACCACCACCATGGTCATGCCTCCCTCGGCGAGCTGCTGCATGACGGCCAGGACCTCGGCTACCAGCTCGGGGTCGAGGGCCGAGGTCACCTCGTCGAAAAGCATCATGTCAGGCTTCATGGCCAGGGCGCGTGCGATGGCCACGCGCTGCTGCTGGCCTCCAGAAAGTTCATCGGGGTACGCATGGGCCTTGTCGGCGAGACCTACCCGATCAAGGAGATCCCGGGCAATGGCCTCGGCCTCCCTGGTGGATTTCTTCTGCACTTTCATCGGTGCCAACATGATGTTTTGCAGAGCATTCTTATGGGGGAACAAGTTGAATTGCTGGAAGACCATCCCGATCTTCTGTCTGATCTTGTTAGGGTCGGTGCCTGGGCCATGCAGGTCCTCGCCCTCTATCACCACCTTGCCCCGCTGAATCGGTTCCAGACCATTGATGCAACGCAGCATGGTCGACTTGCCAGATCCGGAAGGGCCGATGACGACCACCACCTCTCCCTTGGTCACCCGCAGACTAACTCCGCGGAGGACTTCGAGGTGGCCGAACGATTTGTGAACATCGATGAGCTCGATCATCGGGATCACGGCGATCACCTCTACAGGGGCGTGGCGAGTCTCATGGCAACTGGCCGGCGATGTCGGTATTCAAGAGGTCTTGCTCGGCCTCGGGGCTGATTTCAGCGGCTGCAGGCTTGGTCGGCGGCCTGCGTTTACGACGTTTGCTCTCCAATCGAGCAGCCAGGCGGATGAGCGGAATGGTGAAGACCACATAGATCAATGCGGCGACAGTGAGCGGGGTGGGATTGGCGACCACACCCATCTTTTCTTTGGCGCGAAAGAGAAGTTCCGGCACAGCGATGACAGACATCAACGAGGTGTCTTTGATCATGGCGATGAACTCGTTGGTCAGAGGTGGTATCACCAACTTGACAGCCTGGGGCAGGATGACGTAGCGCATAGCCTGACCGCTGGTCATCCCCAGGGAGCGAGCGGCTTCGGTCTGGCCCCTGGGGATGGCCTGTATGCCCGCCCGGAAGATCTCGGCAGAGTAGGCACCGTAACACAGCGTGAGCCCCAACACCCCTGAGGTCAAGGCGTTGAGAGTGAGACCGGCCAGGGGCAATCCGTAGTAGATGAAGATGAAGAGAAGGAGCAGTGGCAGCCCGCGAAAGAAATCGATATAGGCGCCGGTGAGGTAGCGGAGCACACGGAAGCGGGAAAGGCGCATGAGGGCAAGGATCAGTCCCCACAGGTAAGAGAAGACGAGACCCAACACCAGGACTTCGAATACGGTCGGCAGCGTCTTGACGAGGAGCCACAAGGAATCTTTGAAGATCTCGCCATTGAAAAACGCATTGATGAGATCGCTCATCGGAGCTACCCGCCCTCACCGTAGTGTTCCGAGTTACGGGAAGAGTTTCGCATATCAAAGTAACAGGGGGCTAGAGGATGCACCCTAGCCCCCTGGATTGCTGCCAGGTGTGCGGGTCAAGAACAGGGTCGTCTCGGGTTTCAGTTACCCGTGAGGCCCCACTTGTCAAGGATCTTCTGATAGACCCCCTCTTCCCGCAGCTCTTTGAGAGCAGCATTGAGAGCGGCGAGCAATTCCGTGTTCTCCTTGGTCACCGCGTACCCATAGCTGTTGTCGGTAACAATGGCTCCAGTGTTAGCGAACTTAGCCTTGTAGTCGGTGTTGGTCTCGATGATGTAGGCGTTCACGGGCTCGTCGTTGACCACAGCCTCCACTCGACCAGCCGCCAGGTCTTGGAAAGCGGCCAGGATGGTGTCGTACTTCTTGATCTCCTTGACACCTTGGACCTCTTCCACAGCAAACTGACCCGTAGTGTCCACCTGGACGCCCACGATCTTGCCAACCAGGCCTGCAGCGTCAGCGATGGGCTTGTCCTTGGGGGCACTGATGGCGAGGATGCCAGGCAGATAGGGGTCGGTGAAGTTGATCTGCTTGAGTCGTTCCTCGGTGATACTCATGGCTGACATGATAATGTCGTAGCGACCGCTAATAAGAGCCGGGATGATCCCATCCCAGGCGGTCGAGACCACCTCCAGCTCTAGCCCCATCTTCTTGGCCAGGGCGGTACAGAGGTCGACATCGAAGCCGATGTACCCGCCTTTGCCGTCGGAGAATTCCATGGGCGGGAAGGAGGTATCAGAACCTGCCATGAGTACGCCCGGCTTGATAGTCTTGGGCGTGGCTATGGCGTCAGACTTAGTGACTGCTCCGATAGCTGCATCGGCGGCGGCAGCAGCTTCGCCAGTGGGTACAGCGGGAGTCTCAGTGGACGGTGCCGACGTCTCGGGGGACGCTGCCGAGGTAGTAGTGGTCTCGCTTCCCCCGCAGGCTGCCAGTACAGGCAGCAGGAGCAGGGCCACCCCTACCAGGGCGATGAAAAAAATGCGTTTCTTCAACTTACCGACCTCCTGTCCTGATCTATGGCTCTGAGCATACCGCGAGGCGCGTGACCGCGCGACAGAAGCGTACACCACGCTGCTAACCGCATCCAGCGACTGCTCTGAAGTTGGTCGAAAGACGGCCCCGCCCCACAGCGGATTGTAACTGCGCGGAGGGCGCCTGTCTAACCCATCCGGCCTGCTGCCGAGGGCGAGGTTATACTTCCTCGGCGACCATGGCACGAGGGTTGACAAGATGGCACGAGCTTTGACAAGCGAAGCGCGAAGAGGGCCGCGGGCGGCGCATGCCGCCCGCGGCTCCCCCCTTGCTGCGCCCCCTGGGTCGACGGGTAGCACGGAGCCGCACGAAGGTCTGTTCTGGGAGTCTGTTGGAGACAGGGTGCGCTGTTTTCTGTGTCCTCACACCTGTCTCATAGAAGAAGACGACGAAGGGCTGTGCAAAGCCCGCGGAGTCCGACGAGGCCGGTTGGTCTCGCTCACCTATGGACGACCCGCCACCATCATCAGCGACGAGATCGAGAAGAAGCCGCTCTTCCATTTCCACCCCGGCACTCGTGCCCTTTCTTTGGGAGGTTACGGCTGCAATGTCCTCTGTGTGGGTTGTCAAAACTGGCAGATATCTCACGCTAATCCCCGGACCGAGACCACCAGATTGCCCTACCTCTCGCCCGAGGACGCGGTAGCTCTGGCTCGACGGTACAAACTAGCGGGGGTGGCCTTTACCTACAACGAGCCAGTGGTGTGGGTCGAGTACGTGCATGACGTTTGCCAGGCTTTCAAGGCGGCGGGGCTATACACGGCCTTCATCACTGCTGGGTACTTGAGTGAGACGGCTCTGGACTACATCGCGCCACTCCTAGACGCCTACAAATTCGATCTCAAGGCGCCCACGGCGGAGGGTTGGGCCAAGCTGAGCAAGGTTAAGGATCCAGCCCCCGCCCTGGCCTCTGCTGTTTTGGCCAAGGAGCGGTACGGCTGCCATGTGGAGGTCGTTTCCAACATCGTCCCCGAATTGAACGACACGGACACCGACCTCATTGCCATGGCGCGCTGGGTACGTGACGCGCTGGGTCCCGACACCCCCTGGCACATCACCCGGTTCCTCCCGGACTTCGAGCTCTCCTACCTCCAGCCCACGCCGATAAAGACTTTGGAGAGGGGCATCGCTCTGGGCCGAAAGGAGGGACTCCGGTTCGTCTACATCGGGAACGTGCAAGGACATCCGGCTCGCAACACTGTCTGTCCAGGTTGCGGACGAACGGCGATACAACGTGGTGAGCACGCCATAGAGGCTATCTGGATCAAGAAGGGACGGTGTGCTGCTTGCGGCGAGAACCTGGGTGTGATAAGAGCAGTGGACTAAAGGGTCAAGCTAGCGTGGTCGGGCGGTTTAGGAGCCACCGGCTCCGGGGAGCATGAAGGCAGAGGAGACGACACTCAGAGGCGGAAATCGTGGCGAACAGGCGACAAGGCGAAAGTAGCGACGGGGGTACGGAGAGCAAAGCCCCTGCAAACGGTGGGTGCTCAACGATCAAGCTGGTTGTGCCCCAGCAGGCAGAATATCTGGCTGTTTGCCGCCTGGTCGCCGGTGCCTTGGGAGCTCAGGAAGCGGCGGATGAGGAGACCATAGCCGACCTCAAACTCATGGTCACTGAGGCCTGCAACTGCTTCTTGTCAAGACAATCCGGGGGCGAATACCCAGCAGGTATAGAAGTGGAGTTCGCTTCTCTCCCTGGAGCTGTGGCCATCACGGTGGCGGACCCTGACCGGCGTTTCCAACTGCAACCTGCTCACGACGAGCAGGGGCGATTGACCGAGACCGGGCTGGCTCTCACCATTGTGCGCGCGTTGGCGGACGATTTCGAACAGACTGGCAGTGAGAGCGGGGGCAGCGTTCTCCGTCTGATCAAGCGCCTCCGGTAGTCCGGGAACGCTGCTGACGTTCAACGCTCAGCGTCGGAGGCCCAGCAGTGCCCCCGGGGTCTAATGCTAGACTTCGCGCCATGAACACGGTTACGAGGTGGAGGCATCGTCGTCGCGGAGTCTGGGGGGCGGACTCCTGGGGAGCGGACGTGTTGTCGGCTACCCCGGCCAGGAGTCGACTGGTCCTCTCTAAAGGTCTTGCCGCAGCCCTGCTTGCGGTCGCGCTGTTCCTCACTGTCTTCGGGGCAGTTTTCTTCGGGGGCTTCCTTGCTCTATCCCCGGGGGTCGGGACGAGCGGTCCTAGTGTTGCCAAGGCTCAGGCTGCAGGAGTCCTACAAGTGATCCCCGGACGACTGCTCAGCCTGGTGGGTGAGTGGACCTCTCTCAAGCTGGTCGGCTCCGGACTCGAGCAGCTCTACGGTACCGGGGGGACAGTGGTCATTCGTCTGGAAGGACCTGCCCGGGGGGAGGAAGTGGGACAGGCCGACCTGCGTCTACCTTTGGTCAAGGAGCTTGCCATCGGAGTGCGGCCTGACGAGGTGAAGCCGTCGGCGGCCGGAGGCGCGGACCTGCCGAGCGGCGCGGACCTCTCCGCCGACGAGGGCCTTCCCGGCCGCGGACCGTCGTCTCCCAGCGGAGACCTGGTCCTTCTTCTAGTTTGGTGGGGTGGGGAAGCGCTGGTAAGCCCGGGTGCGTACCGGGTGACCGTGAGCGTGCAGGTAGGCGGGATAACGGTAGGGAGTGGCCAAACCTGGCTCGGGAAGGTCGCTCCGCGCGAACAGCCGCTCAGGCTTGCCTTGATCTGGCCGCTTGCCCTGGGTATACACCGCGACCCCGACGGTGTTTTTTTTGACCACAAGTTGGAGGAGGCAACTGACCGGAGGGCGGAGGAGGCGGGCCTCGCTGGTTTCCTAGGGTTGGCCGAGCGCTACCCCACCCTCAGGTGCACCCTGGCGGTGGAGCCCGTTCTGCTCACCCAGCTCCGGGACATGGCCGACGGATACTCACGCCTGGGCGCCTCAAGCGGGTCTGAAGCCGGTGCCTCCCAGACCGGGGTTCCTCCAGCCGGCGCTGGGCAAGTCGGTCCACCTGAAGAAGTACCTGCCAGCGACTCCCGCGCCCAAGGTGCAGCCGCCGCTCTGGCCGACTTGCAGGCCCTTGTCGCAGGCGGAGGGGCGAGCGTTCTTGCTTTGCCGTATGCCTCACCCGACCTGGCTGTGTTGGCGGCCCAAGCGTGGCGGGATGGTGTGGGACAACTCCAGCTCGGCAAACAGGAACTCCAGCAGACACTGGGTCTGAGCGCGCCTGTGACCGGCGTTTATCTCGGCGATCAAGAGATCACGCCCGCTTGTCTCTCGTTACTCGGCCAAG
>OGCI01000341.1_pt1 | contig 57883 bp, 50 predicted proteins | sample 1570021 | NCBI WGS metagenome assembly OGCI01 (sample SAMN06264664, study PRJEB24512) | hot springs metagenome | isolation source: Hot spring water | place: South Africa: Tshipise | collected 2015-06-21
CTCGAGAGAAATCGTTACTTAAAAAGGAGATAAACCCATGTCAGACTTTACTCCCCGACCCGAACATCGTTTTACCTTTGGTTTGTGGACGGTTGGCTCAACCGGACGCGACCCCTTTGGCGCGCCTACCCGTGATGCGCTCACTCCGGTGGAACTGGTGCATCTGCTGGCAGAAGTGGGCGCTTACGGGGTGAACTTCCACGATAATGATCTGGTGCCCATTGATGCCACTCCCGCCGAACGTGATCGAATTGTGCGCGATTTCAAAAATGCGTTGAAAGAGACCGGGCTGGTTGTCCCCATGGCAACCACCAATCTCTTCAGCGATCCAGTTTTCAAAGATGGCGCTTTTACCAGTAATGACCCGAAAGTGCGCGCTTACGCGTTGCAAAAGACCATGCACGCCATTGATCTGGGTGTGGAACTGGGTGCGAAGGTGTACGTCTTCTGGGGCGGGCGCGAAGGCACTGAAACCGATGCCACCAAGAATCCCGTAGATGCCATCAAACGCACCCGCGAAGCCCTCAACTTCCTGTGCGAGTACGTCCTCGATCAGGGGTACGACCTCAAGTTTGCGCTGGAAGCCAAGCCCAACGAGCCGCGCGGCGATATCTACAACCCGACCACCGGTCACATGCTGGCATTCATCGAGACCCTCGATCATCCGGAAATGGTGGGGGTCAACCCCGAAGTGGCACACGAGCACATGGCGGGATTGAATTTCCTCCATGGCGTGGCGCAGGCATGGGAAGCCGGAAAACTCTTTCACATTGACCTGAACGATCAATATCCCGGACGGTACGATCAGGACTTCCGCTTTGGCTCTCGCGACCTCAAAGCGGCTTTCTTCCTGGTGAAATTCCTCGAGGATGTCGGTTACACGGGTCCTCGCCATTTTGATGCTCATGCTTACCGCACTGAGGATTACGAAGGGGTGAAGGACTTTGCCCGCGGGTGCATGCGCACCTATCTCATCCTGAAGGAAAAAGCCGCCCGCTTCAACGCTGACCCCGAAATTCAAGCCCTGCTGGCAGAAATCAATGCCACCGAGCCATCACTGGAAAGCGTCTTTGGGGCATACTCACGCGAAAAAGCCAGCCGTCTTAAAGCGATGTCCTTCGATCGGGTGGCGCTGGGCAAACGTGGACTGAAGTACGAACGTCTCGATCAACTCACCATTGACCTGCTGCTGGGTGTGAGATAGTCCTTCTTCTCCCTCCACTGGAGAAATGCTCTTCTTCCCGCGCTTCTGTCAGGCGCGGGATTTTTTTTGAAATGGAAAAGATGACTTGACATATCTGATTTCCTGTGATATTATTTTGATATCAAAATATTTGAACTGGAGAATTTTGATGCCAACCCATTTTCGGGGTGACCCTCAGATTGTTCTAGCCCTGGATACTTTTATCAAATTTACCCGCGCTTCCAGCGCGCTGGAAGCGTACCTGTTCCGTGACGGCATTCTGGAAGGGCTTACCCCTTCTCAGTTTGGTGTGCTGGAAACGCTCTATCATCTCGGTCCGCTCTGCCAGGGCGAAATCAGTCACAAGTTGTTAAAATCCAGCGGCAATATTACCCTGGTACTGGACAACCTTGAAAAACGCGGTTTGATCGAGCGTCAACGCAGCCACGAAGACCGCCGCATGGTGACCATCGTGCTGACCGACTCGGGACGAGATTTAATTGAACGGGTTTTTCCCCGTCAGGCGGCGCTGATTGCCGAAGCCTTCTCGCCTCTTTCACCCGAGGAGCAACGCACGCTGGGGGAATTATGCAAAAAACTGGGGTTAGCCCTGCAGCAGAAAGATTCTCCAAATCTTATCCATCTTCATTCTAAACCTTAGGAGGTACTGTCTTATGTCCTGGCAAATTGATACCGCTCATACCCAAATTCAATTCACCGTTCGTCATCTGATGATCAGCAAAGTGCGAGGCTGGTTCGAGAAGTTTAGCGGCACGGTCAATCTGGATGAGAACAACCTGGAAAACACTACTGTGGATGTCATCATTGACGCCGCCAGCATCAATACCCGTGAGCCTCAGCGCGATGCTCACCTGCGCTCGGCGGATTTTCTGGATGTTGAACATCATCCGCAACTGACTTTCAAGAGCACGCGGGTGGAGCGTACCGGTGAGAACACTGCCCGCCTTTACGGTGATTTAACCATCCGCGGCATGACCAGACCGGTGGTGCTGGATGTGACCTTCAACGGCATGCTGACCAATCCCTGGGGCATGACCAGCGCCGGTTTCTCTGCCTCAACCAGAATTAACCGCAAAGATTGGGGGCTGGAGTGGAACGTTGCCCTTGAAGCGGGTGGCTGGCTGGTGGGAGATGAGGTGGAAATTGCCATTGAAGCCGAATTGATTAAGGTATCTGCCGAACAACCGGCATAAAGGATTTTCCCCTTAACCTTCTCAAAATTTCGCCCCCTGCAATAAACAATAGCGGGGGGCTTTTACGTTCTTCCTCCCCTTCCTGAGGTTGATTGTATAATGAGCAATAATGGCTATGCAATGAATGGAGGAAATCTGGAGATGACTGCATTGATCCATGGTTTTGAACTGCTTCGGGATGAGCGCATTCCCGAGATGAACAGCCGCGCCCGTCTTTATCGTCACGTTCGCACGGGCGCGGAATTGCTTTCTCTGGAAAATGACGATGAAAACAAGGTTTTTGGTATTACCTTCCGTACCCTGCCCATGGATGATACGGGTTTGCCCCACATTATGGAACACTCGGTGTTGTGTGGCTCACGCAAGTACCCCGTCAAAGAACCTTTCGTCGAGTTAATGAAAGGTTCACTGAATACTTTCCTCAATGCCATGACCTATCCCGATAAGACCTGCTATCCGGTTGCCAGCCAGAACCTGCAGGATTTTTACAATCTGGTAGATGTCTATCTCGATGCCGTGTTCAACCCCCTGCTTTCGCCCTATACCCTCAAGCAGGAAGGCTGGCATTACGCTCTGGAAAATCCGGAAGGCGAGATGATTTATAAGGGTGTAGTCTTCAATGAGATGAAAGGCAGTTATTCCTCACCAGACAGCCTCATCTACGACCATGTGATTCGCCAGTTATTTCCCGATACCCCTTATGGGCGGGATAGCGGCGGCGATCCCGAGAAGATTCCCGACCTGACTTATGAACAGTTCCTTTACTATCATCGCACTTTTTACCACCCGTCCAATGCCCGTATCTTCTTCTATGGCAACGACGATCCCGAGAACCGTCTGCGGATGTTGGACGCTTACCTGCAGAATTTCGAGTTCAAGCAGGTGCCTTCGGTGATTCCACTGCAGGAGCGGACAAACGAGCCACGCCGCGTGCGCCTGCCCTACGAGGTCAGCGCTGAGGATGAAGCCCCGCGCCATTTCATTGCCCTTTCGTGGATGCTTCCCGAAGTGCCAGATGCACAGGAAGCCCTTACCCTTTCCCTGCTGGAACATGTATTGATTGGCACACCGGCATCGCCTCTGCGGAAAGCGCTGATTGAGTCGGGACTGGGCGAGGATCTGACTGCCGCCAACCTGACGCTGGATTTACGCCAGCCCGTCTTTTCGGTGGGTTTGAAGGGCGTGCCTTCTGAGAATCTGGAGCGCGTTGAAGGTCTGATTCTGGAGACGCTTCAGCAGTTAGCAGAGCAGGGCGTGGATGCCGAGACGCTGTGGGCATCGCTGAACACGCTGGAATTTCGCCTCCGCGAGCAGAATACCGGCTCGTATCCGCGCGGATTGTTTGTCATGCTCCAGGCGCTGGCACTGTGGCTGTACGACAAAGACCCCATCGAAGCCCTGCGCTTTGAAGCCCCTCTGAGCGACCTGCGTCAGCGTCTCACCCGGGGCGAACGCCTGCTGGAAGAGCGCATCCGCCGCCTGCTTCTGGAAAATCCCCACCGCGTCACCGTGATTTTAGATCCTGACCCGACCCTGGCAGAACGACGCGCTTCTGCGGAGCGGGCGCGTCTGGAGAAAGCCCGGGCAGGCATGACTGAAGAGCAACTTCGACAGGTGGTGGAAGAAACCCTTGAACTGAAGCGCCGTCAGGAAACCCCCGATTCTCCCGAGGCGCTGGCGACCATTCCCACCCTGAAATTGAGCGATTTGGAGCGCGAGATTCGCCGCATTCCCAGCGAGGAACACACCCTTGCCGATATCCCAACCCTGTACCATGACCTGTTCACCAATGGGATTGTGTACCTCGATCTGGCGTTCAATCTGCGCGTCATTCCGCAGGAATGGCTGGGGTTGCTCCCCTTATTTGGACGTGCCCTTACCGAAATGGGCACATCTCAGCAGTCTTACGTGCAGTTGATTCAGCGCATCGGACAAAAAACCGGGGGTATCTGGGCACAGTTATTCCTTTCTGCCGCACCGGAGCGCCAGAATGCCGAAGCCTGGTTGGTGCTCCGTGCCAAAGCCATGCTGGCACAAACCCGGGATTTGCTGACGCTGTTGCACGAGATTCTCACCGGTGTCCGCCTGGATGATGCCGAACGCTTCCGGCAGATGGTGCTGGAAGAAAAAGCCTCGCTGGAAACCCGTCTGATTTACAGCGGTCACCGCATGGCGGCAACCCGACTGCGGGCAGGACTGGATGAAGCCGGCTGGCTCAGTGAACAGACCGGCGGGATTTCTTACCTGTTCTTCCTGCGTCAGTTAGCCCGAGAGGTGGAGCAGAACTGGACGGAAGTCCATGCGCGCCTGGAGGGTATTCGCGATCGCCTGCTACAGCGGCAGGGCTTGCGCGCCAATGTCACCGTGCATCGTGAAGGGTGGCAGACGCTTCAACCTGCGCTGAGCGACTTTCTGGCATCCCTGCCTCAGCGGGCTGTGCTTCCTTCGCAGTGGAAGATGGAAGTGCCGCCTCCACAGGAAGGGTTGATCATCCCTGCGCAGGTTAATTATGTGGGCAAGGGCGGCAATCTTTTTGAGGCAGGGTACTCTCTGCACGGTTCAATCTATGCCATTACCCAGTATCTCAACGCCACGTATTTCTGGGAGAAGGTGCGGGTGCAGGGCGGCGCGTATGGCGGCTTTTGTTCCTTCGACCCGCATTCTGGCGCTTTCCTGATGCTTTCTTACCGCGACCCGAATCTGTTAAGAACGCTGGATGTGTACGATCAGACGGCGCAGTTCCTGCGAAATCTGCAAATTGAAGAGAGCGAACGGGTCAAAGCCATCATCGGCGCAATCGGTGAACTGGATGCCTATCAACTGCCTGACGCCAAGGGCTACACGGCTTTTCAGCGGGCACTGCTGGGAATCACCGACGAGCGCCGTCAGCGACTGCGCGACCAGTTGCTGAATACCCGGGTGGAGGATTTCCATCATCTGGCGGATGCGCTCGAGGCACTGGCGCATCAGGGGCGGATTGCAGTGCTGGGCGCTGAACCAGCACTGCAGGAAGCGGCGCAACAGCACGGCTTCAGCCTGCAACGAATTTTATGATCAATGGGGGAACACATGGAACGCTATCAAATCAAACCGGGGCAAAAAGTGAGTTTAAAGGACTGGTCTCCCGACCCGCCGAGGGATTTCGAGGGTGGGAAGGAATCTGCTCGGGCTGATGTTGCCGAACTCAACCGCAAACTGGAGGTGCTTCAGGAACGCCTGTTTGCCGAGCGCCGCCACAAGGTGCTGGTAATCCTTCAGGGGATGGATACCAGCGGAAAGGATGGTGTGATTCGCTCGGTGTTCGATGGAGTTAACCCGCAGGGCGTCAAGGTTGCCAGTTTCAAAGTGCCCACGCCGGAGGAACTGGATCGCGATTACCTGTGGCGGGTGCACAAAGTGGTACCGGGCAGGGGAGAGATGGTCATCTTCAACCGCAGTCATTATGAGGATGTGCTGGTGGTGCGGGTTCATCAACTCGTCCCGCCAGAGGTCTGGAAGAAGCGCTACGATCAGATTAACGAATTCGAGCGTCTCTTGTGGGAAACGGGTACAACCATCCTCAAGTTTTTTCTCTTCATCAGCAAAGAAGAGCAAAAACAGCGTTTGCTGGAACGGCTGGCAGATCCGGCAAAACACTGGAAGTTCAACCCCGGCGATCTGAAAGAGCGCGCCCTGTGGGATGAATACGAAAAAGCCTATGAGGATGTGCTCTCCCGTACCAGCACCGGGTATGCCCCCTGGTACATTGTCCCTGCGGATAAAAAGTGGTATCGTGACTGGGTCATCAGCCGGGTGCTGGTTGAAACGCTGGAGAATCTGAACATCCAGGTTCCTCCACCGCTGGAAGATGCGGAGACCTACCGGCGTCAACTGCTGGAAGAAGATGAACGGGTAAGCCCTTAAAAAGTTCGGTATAATCGAGGCGCATATGAGTCCTGTTCAGGTTACGCTTCTTGGCACAAATGGCTGGTTTGACACGTACACGGGCAATACCCCCTGTGTGCTGGTACAAACCCCCGATTGCGATGTCATTCTGGACGCCGGTTATGGCTTTGCCAAACTTGACCGCTTTATCCGCGGGGATCGCCCGGCATACCTGCTCCTCAGTCATTTCCATCTGGATCACTTAATCGGGTTGCATACTCTCGCCAAATTCCAGTTTCAGCATGGGCTGACCATCATTGGACAACCCGGCACAAAATGGGCGCTGGAATCCCTGCTTTCTCCGGTGTATTCGGTGCCGCTTTCCGGTCTGCGCTACCCCGTTCACATTGTGGAGAGTCAGCCCGGGAAAATAGAACATCTGCCTTTTGAAGTGCTGGCTTTACCTCTGATTCACTCTCAGCCGTGCTTTGGCTATCGTTTGCAGGTGGACGGCAAAGTTCTGGCGTATTGCACCGATACCGGTTACTGCGAGAACGCCGTCAAACTGGCACAGCATGCTGATATCCTGTTGACCGAATGCTCGCAGGCGCCCGGCACGCCGCACAACGATGAATGGCCCCACCTTTCCCCCACTGAAGCGGCGCGCATTGCCCGCGAAGCCGAAGCCCGTCAACTGGTGCTGATTCACTTTGATCCTACTCAGTACCCCACCCTCGAAGACCGCATTCACGCCGAAACTGAAGCCCGCAAGGTGTTCTCCAGCGTCACCGCCGGGCGGGATGAACTGCATTTTACTCTGGCATGAGCGCACTGGGGATTGAGAACGGGGTTGTCGCGGGGCAATCTGCCGCGTGGAGCCTCATCCAGAAACTCGGCGAGGGGGACGCTGGCGAGGTTTATCTGGTGGAGGGGCTGGTCAGCCATGAGCCAGCCATTCTCAAACGCCCGCGGCGGAGTGTTTTTCTGGGGGAGATTCGCCGTCAGGCTGAGCAGATACGCACCGAGGGGCGCATTTTACAGGCGCTGGAATACATTCTTAAGCCATTGCAGGGGCGGGTGCGCACACCGCGCCTGCTGGATGTGAGTAAGCCCGGCACGGAATTCTCCGAAAATCTTTTCATCGTTATCGAGCGCGCTGACGGATTTGATCTTTCCACCCTCACCCGTGTAGCCCAAATGGGCTTTTCACCTGCCGAAATGGCAGGGTACTCTCCCATTGAACAAAATTTCCTGCGCCATCTGGCAAAACAGGGAGCGGTACCGGAACGGGTCATTCTTGCCGCGCTTGCCGCAGTATTGGATGTCTTTGCCCTGATCCATGCGACTGAATGGGAATGGAACAATCAAATCATCCAGGGCATCCTCTGGAACGATGTCAAACCCGATCACCTTTTCTGGAATCCGTATCAAACCTGTGTGACCCTGATCGACTGGGGCAACGGCAGGGTGATTGAAAAAAACGAAGGTGGACGGAAAGCACGGTACTCCCCCATGGAGGACCTGCGTCAGTTCTGGGAAGAGATGGGACGCTTTCTCTGGCAGGTGCATCCTGCCCTGCTGGAACGGCTGGAATGGACGACGGGGCTCCCGGATTTGCGGGAAATGCCTTCCCGGGTGGAGATTTTGCGTCAGCGCATTGAGCGCCTGCGCCTGGATGCTGAACGGCAGGCGCGCCAGTTGCGAGAAGAAGAAATGCGCCTGCTTTCCCCCACTCTCGGAGAGGGATTATTGCGCGAAGCCCTGGAAGATGTGCATGCCCGTTTGATTGCAGTGGGCGAAATTCCTGATTATGAAAATGCTCTCCGCATGGCGGGAAGCATCAGCGCCAACCTTGCTGCCGTGGGGGATATGGAGACCATCCGCTCGGTGTGCCGCTGGGCGGAAGGATTGCCCGGCAGTCAAAGTGCCATGTGGCAGGTGATTGCCCGGCTGGCGGATTTTGCCCGGCAGGCACAGCCGTCGCATAAAGAAGCCATCCTGCAAGCCGTTCAACATGCCGCCATGGGACAGTGGGAAAATGTCCTCTGGTACATGCTGGTGTTCCTGGAAAACGCTTCCGAGCCGGAAAACTGGCAGGAAGTGGTGGAGCAGGTACGCGCGCTGGCACTGCCGGAGGGCGACGTGAATGTGCGTCCTCTGCCAGTGCTGAAGCGGGTGTTGTTCACTCTGCAGTCCACCCTTCAACGCATGGAAGACAACAATGCGGAAGACGAAGAAACACTTGCCCTGCGTGCCCTTGTAGATCAACTGCGCTCGGTGACCTTCAACTGGGTGCAGGTGGACCCACTGCCGCCTCACACCACGCTTCTCTACGGAGATGCCGAAGCCCTCATTCCCGAGATCGAGCGATTTCTGCCCGGCGCAGGCGAGGACCTGCGTCGCGCCCTCGCCCCTCTGCGACAGCAGGTGCAGGAGGTGCTGGAAAACTGGGGAAGGCGGGAGTTTGTCCATGCTCAGCAGGAGTTACGTCGCCTGCTCTTGCTAGACCCGGATCGTCGCCGACTGTTGCGTGCAGATAGCGCGCTTCAAAAAGCACCCCAGTGGCTTCAGCAATTGCACAGTGGACCGCAGGAACAGGAACACCTCAGCGAATGCGTCACCCGCTGGGAATACGAAGGGCGGGAAATGCGCAATCAGGTGGGCAGTGCCGGATGGCTGGATGGTATTCTGGAAGGGCTGAAAGCCGTGCGCCGTGGCACCTGGCCCGGCGATTTACTCCTTTCCCAGCCTGAACTGGTGACCGATTTGCCCTGGCTCACCGAATTTGAACGCGCTGAGGAAGTCCAGAGACGTTTGTATCCTCATCTGTCCCTGCCTGTGCCTTTGACCCTTCAGGGTATTCAGGAAACCCGTTTTGGTCCTGAACAAGCCATTCATTTCCTGGAGCCGATGGATGCGTGGACGCCGGAAGCGCGCGGCTCATCGGCGCGAGTGTACCGGGCTACTTACCTTGCGGGAAACGGGGAACAGCAGGAAGCCGCCTTGAAACTCATGCGCATGGATAAAGCCGAATACGCCTTGCCGCTTTTCCGTGAAGAGGTGCGCGTCCTTTCCATTTTGCAGGGAGTATCTGGCGTCAACCCCATGCTGGAATGCGGTTTCCTCTGGATGGGCGAGGGCTTTGACCCTCCGCCGGATCACAATCTGGGCGCCATTCAAGCCCTGCGCGGCGATGCTGTGCGTATGGGAGTGGATCGAGCGGAAACCTTTCTGGAGCAACTGGATCAGCGGGTGCGGGAAGGCTGGTTGCCTTACCTGCTGGTGCAGAAACGCCGTCGCGAGGACAACCTTTTGCTGATGTGTGATGCCAGCATCACCCAGGGACGTTTACTGCCCGTCCCGCAGTTACTGATGATGAGCATTCAAATTTGCGAGATTCTCGAAGCGGCTCACCAGCATAACATTGTGTACCGCGATCACAAAATTCTGCATTATTACTGGGAAACTGCCCGGAACGGCGTATTTATCATTGACTGGAATGTTGCTCGTTATCATCCCGGGGGCTTAACGTCGGTGGAAATCAGCATGGATCTGGTTCAGTTGGGCGCGCGCGGGTTACATCACATCCTCACCGGACGCCCTGCTCCCGGCGCTCTGCCTCTGGGACCTACCCGCCCGGAAGAGATTGAGCAAGCCGCACAGCAGTACCGCGCCCAGTGGACCTTTGATGACCAGCGCCTTTCCACTCAGGTGCTTGCCATTCTGGAGCAGTTGCTGGCGGGAAGTTACGCCAGCGTCAGCGATTTGAAAGCCGATCTCAAACGGGCATACCTTGACCTGCGCTAAAACCGGTATAATTCCCGTACCCTATTTCAATGGGAATGACTATGGATACTTCTTTGCTTGACCGAATTGAACAACAACTGGCTGATGCCAGCACCCCCGTGAACGAACTGCGCCGGCTCTCCATTGAACTTGACGATGCCATGCATGAAAGTGGTTTTGCCTTACTGCCGGAAGCCGAGCGCACCCGCGCGCAGAGATTGTTTCAGGAACTGCGGGCACGTTTGCGCGGCGGCGAGGTGAAACCCGTCCCGGAAACGCCTCTGCGGGATGCGACAGTCCCGGAAGCCCCTTCTGCATCCAGATCTACCCGCCCGCGCAGTGAGGAACGCCAGCATAATCCCTATGCTCAGGAAACCATGGAGGAAGCAGAGCGCCTTTTTTACGGAGGACGTTATGCCGATGCCATTCGCCTGTATGATCAGGTGCTTGCCATTGAGCCTGACTGGGAACGCGCCCGTCAGCACCGCAATGAGGCTGAAGGCTACCTGCGTACCGGATACATTCCGGCGGTGGCACTCCCTGCCGAAGCCGCTTCGGCGTTTGGCAAAGCCCAATCGGCGGCGCGACTGGGACGGTATCAGGATGCGCTTGCCCTTCTCCAGCGGGCTCAGAATATCCTTCAGCAATATGGCATTCAGCGCTGGCAGGAAGGAACGGAGTTTGAGCAGAAACTCCAGCAGAACATTGACGCTGAAAATGTCTTCAATGAGGGCTTGCAGTTGTTTGCCCAGGGACAACTGGAGGAGGGGATAGACCGGGTGGAGACCGCCGCTCAAGCCACCGGTTTGCCCCGCTATCATGAGCGTTTGCAGACGCTTCTGCGCGAACGCGAGCAGATTCAAGCCAGCGTTGAAGCGCTCAATGCCACCGTGCTGGATCCGCGCGCGGTCACTCAGGCGAAGAGCAACATCGAAACGCTGGTGTTGAAGTACGGCGAGAACCCAACCCTGCAAAAGTTGCGCGCGCAACTGGAAGCCGCGGTCCCGCGGCTGGCGTCCAGTTTGATGGATCAGGTGCGTCAGTTGCGCGTACAGGCAGTGCGGGCGCAGACGCTGGAAACAGCCCGCAGTCGCATCCGGCAGGCGCGGCAATTGCTGGAGCAATTAACCGGTCTGGGCTATCAGAGCGAGGAATTTGTTGATCTTCAACGCGAGGTGGAGAAAACGTTTCAGGAAATCTCCCGCTATGAGGACACGCTGGAACAGACCCGCGCTGTGCTGGAGACCAACCCGAACTGGCCCTCAGCGGCGGCGCGCATGAGCGCCGACCTGCGGGCGCGTTTTCCCAACGATCCCAACATCATTGAACTGAACAAAGCCCTTTCGGTCTACACCCGCACCCTGCTGGGATTGAAAATTGCCGGTGCGGCGCTGGCACTGGCGCTGGTGGTCTTTCTCATCGGGTTGGGAGTGGGACAGGTGCGCAGTTACATTCTTTCCCTGACTCCCACGGCGACACCTACTCCCACAGCAACTGCCACTCCCACCCGTACAGCAACGCCGACCGCCACAGTCACTCCGACACCGCGTCCCACCGAGACGCCCACCATTACCCCCACGCCCCTCACCGCCTCGCTGGCGAGGCGGGTATGGGCCCGCAATGGCTGTTACGAGGAGTTTACCGGCATTGCCCAGATCCCAGAAGGCGCAGTGGTACGTCTGCTTCCTGCAGAACGGCGCTTCGACACCCTCTCGCGGGAATGTCTGCTGGTGGAATATGTCGGCGAAACACGCACGATCATTGGCTGGATTTTAATTGCCGATCTGGCAAGGTAGTCCAGCGGTTTCTTTTAGAAAACCATCAGGCGCCGGATAAGCGGCGCCTGATGCTGATTTAACCGCCCAGATTGATGTTCACTCCGCCCTGACTTTTCCCCTCTGCCGCCGGCAAGAACTTGCGGATGGCTCCCGCCAGTTTCGACATCGGCATGGTCTGGAGCCAGATGCGCCCCGGCCCGGTGAGACTGACAAGGAACAGTCCCTCGCCGCCGAAGAGCAGGTTCTTTACCCCTTTGACCAGTTGTACATCGTAGGTCACAGTCGGCTCAAACATTGCCAGGTGCCCGGTGTCCACCAGCATTTTCTGGCCGGGCTGCAGGGTGTATTCGACGATCTCGCCGTCGAAACTGGCAAAGAAGGTTCCGGGACCCTCAAATTTTTGCAGGATGAAGCCCTCGCCGCCGAAGAAGCCCGCTCCCAGGCGTTTCTGGAAGGCAATGCTCATGTTGACGCTCTGTTCTGCCACCAGCAGGGTATCTTTCTGAGCAATCATTGCCTGCCCCTGCGCCAGATTGACCGGAATAATTTTCCCGGGGAAGTCGCAGGAGAAGGTCGCCATGGCGCCTTCGATTTCCGCTGTGTAGTTGACCACAAACAGCGATTCTCCGGTAAACACGCGCCCCAGTGCGCCCATCAACCCGCCTTTGCCAAGGTTTGTGTCCATGCGCACGCCCTGACTCATCCACGAAAGCGAGCCGACCTCGGTGTAAAAGCCCATGCCCGGTTTCATCCGCAGGGTGAGCGCCTGCATCACAGTGCCAATGATCTGATAATCTGCCCCGCCCATGGTGCGCCCCGAGAGGGTCACTACAGGTTCAGGTAAATCCAACCGCTGACCGGCGGTGTTGGTGTATTCGCTCATATTGAAGCCTCTCCTTTTCTATTGAGAAATCTGTAATCAGAGTAACAGAAAATCCTTCCAGAATCAATACGGATTTGAGGGCAAAGAAGTTGCACGGGAATGCTTCACCCATACCACAACCAGCAGGATGAGCAAAAAGGTGCGCAGTCCAACGGGAAGTGCCAGCCACTGGAACCATCCCCGGGAAAGCAAAAGGGGCCATTCCAGCAGGTTGACCAGCGTCAGCGTGCCGCTCATCAGTAAACCCTGCCGCAGGGGCAGACTGAGCAAAATCAGCGGGATAAGGTAAAGCACCCATTGAGGACTCCACCCCGGCGACCAGAGGAAAAAAAGCGCCCATGTCAGCCCCACCAGAGTCAGGCTGTTTTTTGGAGAAGCCACTGGATGTCGCAAATACAGGATAAACCCCAATCCACCGATGCCCAGCAAACGAATCCACGCAGGAATGCGCTCAGGGTTGCCCATGGGTTGGACAGCGGCTTGTGGATCAAAACGAAGCGCAAGGTCTCCAAAATTTCCTGTGCCCCAGTTGCCGTCCAGCAATGCCCACACGGTCTCCCACGATCCTTTGGCAGATTGAGATTGCAGGGAAGCCCGGGTGAACTCCGGTGAGACAAGCCATAAACTGCCATACACCGCTGCCACCAGCCCAAGCGCCGTCAGGGTGATGGTGATTGCCCGCCGCGGCGGCGCGCTGCGCCATATTGTGGGAAGAACAAGCGCCGGGAACCATTTTGTCAGCATACCCAGCCCGATAATTACGCCGGTTTGAGCGTCTGAACGTGAGGAGAGCAAAGCGTGCAGTCCCAAAAGGGTGAAGAACACGCACAGGCTATCAAAATACCACCAGGTGTAAGCCAGCCCGGCGATCAGCGCAGCGTAGAGTACAGCGCGGGTGTCGCCATCGGGGAGGGACAGATGCTCGGTGAGGCGCTGGAACAGCACAATGCTGGCTACATCCACACCGGTCAAAAGAATTACCAGGAGATATGTGAAGGCGTTTTCTCGGGGAGCGAGATGCACCAGCCCTTCCAGCAGGAAGGGGAAGAGGGGCGGAAATTCCACCCAGTAATTCACAAAAGGAAGTCCCGGCAGTTGCGCCAGACGGTAGAAGTGATAAAAATCCCCATATCCGCGCAGTCCGTCAAAGGGAAGCGCCAGCAAGAGCGGCACACGCACGAGCAGGAACACCATCCATGGCAGGGATTTGGGACGCATAAGAGGGATAGCCATCAGCCTTTCTGTAAAAATTCGTCAAGCGTATGCAAAATGAGCGCCATTCCTTTCAGAGTGGCGTCAAGGTCTCCCTCCACTTCCAGACTGTGGTTGGCGTTTGACAGCACCAGCAGATGAAAGTCGCCGTGTTTCATCAGGTCTTGCATGGCGCTTGCATCGAACAGCGGGTCAGCATCTCCGGCGATGAAGAGCGATCTGGGCTTGGTACGGCGCACGGCTTCGCGCAGGAAAGGCACCCGCACCAGCGGAGTAAGCCACACGTAGGTGGCGTGGAGCAACTCGGCTTCATGCACCAGCAACCATGCCAGCACCAGAGACCCCAGCGATTTCCCGAACAGCACCACCCGTTGATAGTCGCGCTGAGCCATTGCCACCTCAAAGGCGTTGCGGGCGTCATTCCCCAGCAGGCGCAGGCGCTCCTCCATATCCAGTTGATCAAAACCGGGGGCTCGCGAGGCGTTATATTCAATGGTCAAAGCATCCGCACCGCGGGCAATCATCAGCCGTGTGGGGTAGTACAGGACGGGCATGGCGCAGGTGTAGCCGCGCCCCGGGAAGAAGATCGCCAGTTCATCTGTGCCCTCTTTTTGACGGAAAAAGGTGTTGGTCAACGGGGAGCCATCCATTCCGTGTATGGGTAAAGAAAGAATTTCTTCCATTTCATCACCTCTCTGAATGATTATAGTCAGTAAATGGATAACATTGGTGCTCTTTTTTGCCTTGCCGGTTAACAATTCTGCTATACTGAGGTTAATTCGTCATCTGTTGAGGAGGAAGTGCGAGATGCTGGAAAGTCTGGGGATCCTTGCGCTGGTTCTGGCGTTGTTTTTCCTCGCTTTTTTGTTAATTCGCACGGTACTGTTTGGTAAAGTCCCACCGCCCATCCCGGAAACGGAATTGCCGGCTGTGGATGGGGAGATTGTGGCAGAGCATCTTGCCGCAGTCCTGCGCCATCGCACCATCTCAGAGGCGGAGGAAAAACCTGTGGATGCCCAGGCTTTCCTCAACCTGCACCGTGAACTGGAGCGGCTGTATCCGCGCGTACATGCGACTCTGCGGGTGGAAGTGGTTAATCGCTTGAGTTTACTCTATATCTGGAAGGGCAAAGATGAAACGCTCGATCCGGTGCTGTTTGCCGGCCACCTGGACGTGGTGCCGGTTGATCCGGAAACCCGGGATGCCTGGAAATTCCCGCCTTTTGATGGACATATTGAAGAGGGGGCGGTGTGGGGACGCGGCGCGCTGGATACCAAAAACAGCGTGGTTGCCGTTCTGGAGGCAGTGGAAACCCTCTTGAAACAGGGCTATCAACCCGTGCGCACTATTTTGCTGGCTTTTGGACATGATGAGGAAATCGGCGGGTTTCAGGGCGCGGCGCAAATTGCCGGTCGTATTCAGGCGTACAATACCCGCCTCGCGGCAGTGCTGGATGAGGGCGGCGCCATTCTGAGCGGCGGGGTTGTTCCCGGGGTGCGTTTTCCTGTGGCGCTCATCGGCACTGCCGAAAAGGGGTATGCCACTCTTCAATTGACGGTGGAATCGTCCGGCGGACATTCCTCCATGCCCCCCAGACATACAGGCATTGGCGTGCTGGCGTGCGCCATCACCCGTCTGGAAAATGCGCCCTTCCCTGCACGTTTATACCTGGTACGACGCATGTTTGAATTTCTGGCGCCTTTTTTGCCTTTTGGACTGCGGCTGGCGTTTGCCAACCTGTGGCTGTTCCGTCCGCTGATCAGCCGTGCGCTTGGAGCCAATCCCCGCACCAATGCGCTGATCCGTACCACCACGGCAGTGACAATGGTCCGGGGAGGAGTGAAAGATAATGTCCTGCCTGCCCGCACCACGGCGGAGGTTAACTTCCGGCTGATGCCCGGCGATCGTGTTGCGGATGTGGTGGCATTTGCCCGGCGGGTGATTGCCGATGATGCTGTGCAGATTAATCTGCCACAGGGTAGGGCATGGGAAGCCTCCCGGGTTTCTCCCACCGATTCGGCGGCGTTTCAGGGTATTCTTCAGGCACTCGGGCAGGTTTATCCTGAAGCCATCAGTGCGCCATATCTGGTTGCCGGCGCCACCGATGCCCGTCATTATCAACCCATATGCGAGCAAATTTACCGTCTCAGCCCGATGATGATCACTGCGGAAGAACTTAAGACCATCCACAGTGTCAATGAGCACATTTCCATTGAGACGCTGGCACGAATGGTGCAATTCTATATACAACTCATCAAAATCTGGGGAGAAAACGGGTAAAAACGGAGGTGAAGCATGCCTATTACCGTCAACCAGCTCAAAAATATCAACGAACTGGTGGAGTACCTGAACGATCTGGAAGCCAAGATTCGCGTGCTGGAAGATGAAAATTCCGCCTTGCGCAGCGCCATGGAGGAAGTTTCCAGCACCAACCGCAGCGTGGTCAACCTCTTACGGCAGGAATGGCCCCGCACGGGTCTGGTCAGCCGCAGTTTCTGGATTCGCGCCCTGACCGTGTACGGGCACTTCTTTGTGATTCAATTAATTGTTACAGCATTCCTGTTCGTGGGGTATTTGATCTTCATCGCTCCGGTAATTGCCCGCTTCATTAACGAAGTCCTGCCTGCTTTGCTTCCCGGGATGACGCCCTGACGAACATGCCCCCTGAGATGTTTGTGCATTTCAGGGGGCTCTACCGGTAAACCATTAAACGGTGGGGAAAATTATGCTGTCTGGCGCAGTTCTACCAGTTCAGCCTCCACTGCAGCAATTTCCGCTTTCAAATCCAGTAAATATTGCTCTAACCGGGCAATGTATTCTTCGCGCGAGAGATATACGGTCGTCTCTTCAGTATGACTGCCGCACCCGCAGGTACCGCCACAAGCGCATTCAGACATCTTTTTGCCTCCTGTACTTTTATTAGGTTACCAATTTATTATATCATTATTTGGATAAAATATAGCATATTTAGTCTTGCGATTTGTTTTTCCGGCGTTCCTCACTCTGCGTTATAATCCTCACCATGGAAAGAACTGTCCCCAGTGCTACCAGCGAAGAAATTAAACTGTACCGTGCCACATTGTATTCTCTGCTGCGTTCTACCGCAGAGGTATCCATCCGCACGCTGGAAGAAGCCCATGCGGGCATGAATTCCCTGCTCCATCCGCATGCGCGTGATCCTCAACCCGACCTCTCGGCATTCATCTATGCCATGTTGCGCCTGCCCGATTGCATGCCCGCTGTGCGTTCGGTCATCCTTGGGCAAAGCCAGGAAGTTTTCATGCGCCATGGTTATGGTAACATCGAAACCTGGCAGGAAGTCACCGCCCGGGCGCGGCGGCGGCGCTGTTTCTTCGATGGACAGAGCACCCTGGCATGTTACATCGCTTCGCGATCTGATATCGAGGATATTTTGCCTGCTCTGACTGCCTACCAGATTGAGTGGAACAAGATGCGCTTGCTGCTTTCTGCTGTGCCGGAAGGCGAATCACTGGCAGATGCGGCGGTAGATCCACAGCGTTTCCTGCGTCTGGCGGATGTGCTGCGGCTCAGCGTGGAAGATCTGGGGCGTCTGCGCACCCTGTGGGGGGGACAGTTTACAGCCATGCTGGAGCGCATTCGTGCGCAAAAGATGAATCTGGGGGTGAGGTTGCTCTCGGGTTCGTTAAGCGCCTATCAGCGTGCCACACACCTGTGGTGGGAACACCTGGAAACAGTATGCCCGCAACTGGGCGAACGTCCGTTGTACTTCATCTCCAGCAATACCCACAGCCTTGTCAATCTGCTTTCCGGGTATGCCCTGCGGCATGAAGATGCCATTGCCCGGTTTATCGAGGAGTCCAGTCCGGAATTGAAAAATGAGTGGCGCGATATCCAGAAGGGGCAGGTACGTTCCAGCCGCGAAAATTTTCTGTACTATGCCTTAAAGAAATACCAGCAAAGTCCTGCAGGGGCGCATGCCTTGCAGGAACAACTGGATGAGGAACGTGCCCTGGGGATTTTGCGGATTCCCTCTGAGCGTTCATTTGATCTGGAAGCGCAGGTGATTGACCTTTCCCGTCTTGATCCTGCCCGTTTTGATCCCCGTTTACAGGCTGGACTGGATCTGGACTTCTTGCGTCACAGCAATGCGCTGATACTGAACATTGATTATCCGCTGGGGCTGGGGGCGTATCATTTACTCTCCAAGATTGCCGAGCAAGCCGTACAGATTTTGGGGGTGTACATCATGGGCAAAGCCGCCACGCTGAACGCCCGTCGCGGTGATGTGATGATTCCTTCTGTGGTACAGGATGAGCATTCCCATAATACCTATCTGTTCCGCAACTGCTTTACCGCCGCGGATGTGCTTCCTTACCTTGTTTACGGAGCAGTGCTGGACAATCAGAAAGCCGTGTGCGTGCTGGGGACGTTCCTGCAAAATTCTCGCATTATGGACGTGTTTTATCGTGAAGGATATGCCGATATTGAAATGGAAGCCGGTCCGTACCTTTCGGCGGTGTATGAAATGTCCCGCCCCAAGCGCCATCCGGTGGATGAACTGGTCAACCTGAGCGATCTGCCCTTCGATCTGGGCATTCTCCATTACGCTTCGGATACGCCCTTGAGCAAAGGGCAAAATCTGGGTGCGGGCACACTGTCCTACTATGGCATGGATTCGACCTACGCCACCACCATTGCCATTGCGAGGCGCATTTTCCAGCAAGAAATTCAACGTTTGCGGTGAGTTATTCTTCGTCCAGTCCCGCCACCAGTACCACCACCGAGCGCCCTTCGGCGCGGTAGTGGGTGGAATGTAAACGGGGTGCGCGGAAGGGTGGGATTAAATCGTCAGGGGAGGGCTGACTGGTGTCCAGCACACGACGCCAGTGCCCGCCACTGGCAAGTGCGGGTAATTCAAAGGTCAGCGGATCGTGGTAGGCATTGAAAATCATGTGAATGAGGCGCCCGCCGCCATTGCTGACCGTCATTGCCAGAGAGTGCGAATGCGGACTCCAGTCGGGCTGGTTAAGGTGTGTGCCGTGCAGGGTGATGCGGGCTTCCTGAAGAATCTGCGAGAGCGATTTGAAATCGTCCTCAGGGTCCGAGGCAAAGTGCAGGCGGAAGCGAATCAATTCCCGAACGAACCGTAAAAGTTCGGCGTGTTTTTCAACCAGCCGCCAGTCAAACCAGGAAATTTCGTTATCCTGACAGTAAGCATTGTTGTTGCCGCGCTGTGTGCGGCGGACTTCGTCGCCCATTTGAATCATCGGTGCGCCCAATGCCAGCAGAGCGTAAGCAAAAAAGTTCTTGATTTGCTGTTCGCGCAGGCGCTCGATTTCGGGGTCGTTGGAAGGACCTTCCACCCCGTGATTGCAGGCGATATTCTCATTGTGCCCGTCGCGGTTGTTCTCGCCGTTGGCTTCGTTGTGCTTGTGTTCGTAGGACACCAGGTCGTTGAGGGTGAAGCCGTCGTGACAGGTGACGAAGTTGATACTCTGGTCGGGTTCTTTTTCCTCGTGACCGTATAAATCGGGGCTGGCGAGCATGCGGTTGGGGAATGCGTAGATACTGCCCGCATCTCCGCGTACCCAATGACGGATGTCATCGCGGAATTTGCCGTTCCATTCCCGCCAGCGGTCTCCCACGAAGTTCCCCACCTGATACAGCCCGGCTGCATCCCACGCCTCGGCAATGAGTTTGGTCCCCGCCAGGTAGGGGTCGTTCTCGATATCCAGCAGGACGGGCGGATTGGGAACAGGGTTGCCGTATTCATCGCGGGAGAGGATAGAGGCGAGGTCAAAACGGAACCCGTCCACGTGCATTTCAGAGACCCAGTAACGCAGGCTGTCGAGAATCATGCGCCGGACGACAGGGTGGTTGGTGTTGAGGGTATTGCCCGTGCCGGTGTAATTGACGTAACGAGAGCGGTCTTTAGAATCCAGCATGTAGTACACGTCGTTGGCAATGCCCCGGAAGGACAGGGTGGGTCCATCCGAACCGTTTTCGGTGGTGTGGTTGTACACCACATCCAGAATGACTTCAATGCCGGCGCGGTGCAACAGTTTGACCATGTCACGAAACTCGTTGAGCACCTCTTGCGGGTCCTGCCGGGAACTGTAGAAGGGATGCAGGGCAAAGAACGAAATGGGACTGTACCCCCAGTAGTTGCTCAATCCGGGCGGTGCATCCAGCGGGTCAAAGGCATACACTGGCAAAAGTTCTACCGCGGTGATGCCCAGATCAACCAGGTAGGGTATTTTCTCGATCAACCCGGCAAACGTGCCGCGCTTTCCTTCGGGAACTCCGGAACTGGGGTGACGGGTAAAGCCCGCCACGTGCATTTCGTAAATCACCGTGCGGGCAAAGGGGCGGTGCAGGGGATAATCGCCGTTCCAGTCATAGGTGGAGGTATCCACCACCACGTTTTTCAGCGCATAGGGGGTGTTATCTCCCGGCTGGCATGCTGCCCTGCGATCGTACTGGCGTGGGAACACGACCGCTTTTCCATAAGGATCAAGAAGGACTTTGGCAGGATCGAAGCGCAATCCCTTCTCTGGAGCAAAGGGGCCGTGAACCCGGTAGGCGTAGATTTGCCCTGCCTTAAGCCCGGGAACAAAGACATGCCAGTAATGGAAGGTGCGATTCTTACGCGGATCCAGGGGAATGACCTCTGCCGGTCTGGCATCGTCGGCAGAATCGAACAGCAACAGGTCAACCCGCGTACTCCCGCGGGAGTAAAGGCTGAAATTGACACCCTTGGGGGAAATGGTTGCACCGAGTGGAAAACTACGACCTGGAAGAGTTGCCAGCATCCACGTTCCTGAAAACAAAGTCCTCTTTATTTTATCTTAATCGGAGATTTTGTGGGCTGCAAGCGTTTTCAATCCAATTGTTGTGCAACTGCAAGGATGGACTTCACATCTGTAACCGGTCTGGATTGATGATAGAATCAAATTGCTATGGAGAGCAATTTATTTGAATTTACCTCACGCCGTTCGCCGGTCATCAGCCGGTATGGCATAGTCGCTGCCTCTCAGCCGCTTGCCGTTGCCGCCGGGTTAAAGGTACTTTCGATGGGTGGAAATGCCGCCGATGCCGCTGTGGCTACTGCTGCAGCGCTTAATGTGACGGAACCGGGCAGTACTGGCCTGGGCGGAGATGCATTCTGCCTTTACTACGAAGCCAGCACTCGCAAGGTGTATGCGCTAAACGGCTCGGGGCGTGCTCCAGCCGCGTTGACGCTGGAGCGTCTCCAGGCCGAGGGTTTTGGGCAGACGCTACCGCGGTTTCATCCATACACCATCACCGTTCCGGGGGCATGCGCCGCATGGTGTGATACGGTAGAGCGCTTTGGGCGCTTACCGATGATTAAAGTGCTGGGCCCTGCTGTGGAACTGGCACAGGAAGGCTTCCCCGTTGCGCCTCAGACGGCATATCTCTGGCAGCGTGCCGCTACCCAGCAACTGGCTTCGGCGGTGAACGGGCTGGAATTAACCCTCACTGGACGGGGTCCGTGCGCGGGAGAGATTTTCCGCAACCCCGGCCTGGCGCAGGCGCTGACCATGATCGCCATTGAAGGCAAGGATGCCTTCTATCGGGGTGCAATTGCCCATGCCATTGTTGAGGTGGTGCGCGAGGCAGGGGGGTGCCTGACCCTTGAGGATCTGGCGGCACATCAAAGCACCTGGGAAGAACCCATCAGTGTAACCTATCACGGCGTTCGCTTCTGGGAGTGCCCGCCCAACGGTCAGGGCATTGCCGCTTTGATGGCGTTGAACCTGCTGGAAACCTACGATTTACACCGCCTGGATCCGCTCTCACCTGAACGCCTGCATTTGCTCATCGAAGCCATGCGCCTGGCGTTTGCCGATGCCCGGCATTATGTGGCAGATCCGGCATTTTCCCGTATTCCTCTGGAGGAGTTGCTCTCCAAAGCCTATGCAGAGGAACGCCGTAAACTCATTGACCCGGCGCGCGCCAATCCGACAGTGCGTCATGGGGTGCCGTTTGCTTCCAGCGATACCGTCTATCTGGCAGTGGTGGATGCGCAGGGGAATGCCTGCTCGTTCATTAACAGTAACTACATGGGATTTGGGACAGGCATTGTTCCGCGCGGATGGGGTTTCAGTTTGCAAAACCGCGGGCACAACTTCAGTCTGATTCCGGGGCATCCCAATCAGGTGGCACCTTTCAAGCGTCCCTATCACACCATTATCCCGGCAATGGCAACCCGCGAAGAGGATGACAGCCTGTTTGCCTGCTACGGGGTAATGGGCGGTTTCATGCAGCCGCAGGGGCATCTACAGGTGGCGGTGGCACTGGTGGATGACCATCTGGACCCGCAGGCGGCTCTTGATCGTCCACGTTTCTGCATCGAGCCGGATGAAAGCGGCAGTGTGGTGGCGCTGGAAGAGGGGATTCCGGTGAAGAGCATGGCGGCACTGGCAGATCGCGGGCATAACATCCGCCCGGTCAGCGGAAGCGGGCGCACCCTGTTTGGACGCGGGCAGGTCATTTATCGAGACCCCGAACAGGGGGTGCTGTGGGCAGGCTCCGATCCCCGCGCCGATGGTTGCGCCATGACTCTGGGATGATTCGGACGTGCGATGAAAGCCATCTCTGAGCACCTTCAGCAAATTTTAGATAACCTTCCCACCCGTCCCGGCTGTTATATCTACAAGAACGAAGCCGGGGAAGTCATTTACGTGGGCAAGGCAGTCAACCTGCGCAACCGGGTGCGTTCCTATTTCAACGAAAGTCCCAAGGATTTCAAAACCCGCCAGTTAGTGCGCCACATTGCGCATATTGACTGGATTGTAGTGGAAAGCGAACTCGAGGCGCTCATCCTCGAGATGAATCTGATTAAGAAATACCGCCCGCGCTACAACATCCGTCTCAAGGATGACAAGCGGTACCCCTACATCAAAGTGCACTGGGCGGCACCTTTCCCCAAAGTTACCGTCACGCGCCAGATGGTTCAGGACGGCTCACGTTATTTTGGACCCTACACCAGCGTGTGGGCGGTACACCAGACTCTTGACGTCCTCCGTCGCATCTTCCCTTATCTGACCTGTGATCGTGAAATCACCGGCAAGGATGCCCGTGCCTGCCTGTATTACGATATCAAACTGTGCACCGCGCCCTGTATCGGCGCTATCGGTCAAGCCGAATACCGCAGGATGATCGAAGACCTGTGCGACTTCCTGCAGGGGCGCACTGAACCCATCGTTACCCGCCTGCAAAAAGAGATGGAAGAAGCAGCCGAAGCCCTGCAGTTCGAGCGCGCCGCCGCCATCCGCGACCAGATTTTTGCCATTGAGAAAATTGTCGAAAAACAGCGTGTCATCTCCAGCAAACAGATGGACTCCGATGTCATCGCCATTGCCCGCACCAACGGAGAAGCCTGTGTGCAAATTTTCTTCATCCGCTCGGGGAAATTAATCGGGCGGGAGTACTTCATCCTGGAGGGGACGCAGGAGGAAAAGGAAGCCGAAATTGTCGCGCAGTTCATCAAGCAGTTCTACTCCGAAGCGGCAACCCTGCCCGATCAGGTGCTCTTGCCCCATGAGGTCGAAGAAGCCCAGATCATCGAGCAGTGGCTGAAAACCCGTCGCGGAGGGGATAAGGTGCAACTGGTGGTGCCGCATCATGGCGAGGAACGCGAACTGGTGGAGATGGCAACTGAAAACGCCATTGAGACTCTTTCCGCTTTGCGGGCGCAGTGGGAAGCCGATACCAACAAGCAGCAGCAAGCCCTGGCGGAGATTCAGCAAGCCCTCAACCTGCCCGCTCCGCCGAACAAAATCGAGTGTTTCGATATTTCCAACACGCAGGGCACAGCCACTGTTGCCAGCATGGTGGTGTTTGAGCAGGGCGTGCCAAGCAAGAAAAACTATCGTCATTTCAACATTCGTTCGGTCCAGGGTCCGGATGATTTTGCCAGTATGGAAGAAGCCCTCAGCCGGCGCTTCAAACGCTGGCAGGCGGCGCAGGAAGGACAGTTTGAACCCGGTGCCAAACTGGACCCTGCTTTCACCATTCTGCCTGATCTGCTGATTGTGGACGGCGGAAAGGGGCAACTGAGCCGCGCTGTCAAGGTGCTGGAATCCTTTGGTTTGTCCGGAAAAGTGCCGGTGGTGGGACTTGCCAAACAAAACGAAGAACTCTTTCTGCCGGGGCGCAGTGAGTCTATCCTGTTGCCGCGGCACTCGCAGGGGTTGTACCTGCTTCAGCGGATCCGTGATGAAGCCCATCGCTTTGCCATTACGGCGCACCGCAAACAGCGCACCCGACAGGGCATGGCGAGCGTGCTGGATGCCATTCCCGGCATTGGTCCCGCGCGCCGCCGCTGGTTGTTACAGCATTTCGGTTCGCTGGAAGCCATCCGGCAGGCAAGTCTGGAAGAATTAACCGCCGCCCCGGGCATTACCCCGGAACTGGCGCAAAAAATCAAAGAACATCTGGAATAAAAACGCTCCCTGGTCTCAAGGGAGCGTTTGGCTTTTATTTAAACAGGTGCTTCACACCAGCACGTCAATGACCATTGCCAGGAAGAGGAAAGCCAGATACATGCTGGAGGTGCGGTACATCGTCCAGGCGATTTTATTTCCCCCCTGTTTCAGCACCCGCCATGCCACGCCAATGAGCCACAAACCCAGCACCAGCGCAGAAATCAGGTAAATACTGCCCCCCAGATTGAACAGGGGGATGAGCAGTGTCAGCCCGACCAGTTCCAGGGTGTAGATGAACACCTGTTTGCGTGTTTCCATTTCCCCTCTCACCACCGGCAACATGGGGACACCCCCGCGGGCGTAATCGTTGCGGCGCACCAGCGCCAGCGCCCAGAAATGCGGCGGGGTCCAGAAGAAAATGATGGCAAAGAGAAACAGCGAGGGGATGTTCAGACTGCCGGTTGCCGCCGCCCAGCCTACCAGCGGCGGAATTGCCCCGGCGCCGCCACCAATGACGATGTTCTGCACAGTGGCATGTTTGAGCCACAGACTGTACAGAATCACATAGTACACCATGCCCGCCAGTGAGAGCAGTGCCGCCAGCAAATTCACAAACCCTGCCAGCAGGAAGAAGGCGGCAAGACAGGCGGCAATGCCGTAAGCCAGTCCCTCGGCAGGTTTCATCCGTCCGGAGGGGATAGGGCGTTTGGCGGTACGCTGCATGGCTTTGTCTACCTCGCGGTCAATGTATTGATTCAGCGCGCTTGCTCCGCCTGCCGCCAGGGCGCCACCCAGCATTGTCCAGAAGGTCAATTCCAGCGAAGGCAGGCGCTTTCCACCTACCACCATTCCTGCGTAGGTTGTCACCAGCAGGAGCAGGACAATGATGGGTTTGTTCAGGCGGTAGAAGTCGCCCAGACGCTCTCGCAGAGGGAGCGTTTCCCGGGTTTCAAGTGATTCGTCCTCTGCCGTGCGTCCTGCCAGTCCCACTGCCAGCAGGCTCAGCGTATTCGCGATTATCCATCCGGCGGTGGCAAGTGCATGGACACCCACCAGTTCAACCGGAAAATTGCGCAAAACCATCAGCGCTCCCATCAATCCCTGCCCGAAGAAGAGGATGAATCCTGCTGTCACGGCAGGCAGGGTCAGCGTTTGACTGCGTTGCGAACGCCACGCCAGAACAAACTGCACGCTCACCAGTGTCCCTGTGATCAGCATCAGGGCGCGGTGTACCAGCGCCAGCCAGCCGAGCGGTTCCGTGGGCAGACATACCGGAAATTCTGCGCAGGCTTTTCCGGCATCCAGCGCACTGACCAGCGCTCCGCTGGTTAACAATGCCAGTCCTGCCGCATTGCTCCACAGGGTCAGGCGGGCAAAGGGTGAGGTAAAGCGCAGGGCATGGGTGGGGGCAGGCGAGATTTGATGAGTGAGTGCAAATGCTGCAGTCAATGCGCCCAGCGCCAGCATGGAGAGCAGGAAGTGCAGGGCAGAAGACATCTGTGCCGCCATACCGAGGACCAGAATGGCTCCCAGGGGAATTTGAATCGCAAACAAAGCGGTAGCGGTAAGGGTGGCGATCAGAATGCCGCGTTGAGCGCGCAGATGCACTCCCGCCACAATCAGCGCTCCCAGCAGTGCCAGGAAAGACGTCCCCGCCAGCCACCGGTGAAGCATGGAGGTGGCTTGTGCCGGGTCTGCGGGTAAAGCAAAGGACCCGTAACAGGTGGGATAATCCGGGCAGGCTTGCGCCCCGCTGTTCAGGCGGAGCAGCGTGCCTGCGGTCATCATGGCGAGGGTGAGCACCAGCGCCAGCCCGATGAGCCAGCGGAAAGATTTAAGCGGATTCCGAAAGGTGTTTGCGTACATAAAAAGGGTATCCTGCCAGCAAAATAAGTGCGAAAGAAAACCATTGCAGGGCATAACTCAGGTGTGAACCTTCGCTCACCTCGATGGAGGTGTCTGCACGATAGGGTAAAGCGGATGTTGAGTCATCGGGAAGCGCCAGCATATACACCGGTAAAAGTCTGCCGGATATCTGTCGGGATATACGCTCCACGTTGAGCCATTTCCACGCCGTCAGTCTGCCGCCTTCGGGAAGCACAGGGTCGCCCCCGCCGCCCCAGCGGGGTTCCATTTGGGAGGGCATCAGCCGTCCCTGAAGGCGCGCCTCGCCCGGGAGGCGATAGGCGGCGCGCTGATTCTCATCTCCCTGATTCAGCGGTATCCAGCCGCGATCAACGAGGATTACCGTGTCTGTTCCGGTGATGTGCAGGGGGGTAATCAGGTGATACCCCGGCTGTCCTTCCCAGACCTGATTGAGCAAGAGAACCTCTTCTTCGTATAGGTAAACACCGCTGACTTCCACCAGACGGAATGCTTTTTCCTCCCAGCGGGTTTCACCCTGTAACAGAGCGTTGTTGAGGTTCAACACTGGAGCGCTGGCGTTTTGAAGGATGAGGGCGTTACGGGCACGGCGTTGTTCCAGCCGGTCAAGTTGCCACAAACCCAGGCGCACCATCACTGCGGCGGCAAGCAGTACCAGCACAGTGGTGCCCAGCCAGCGCAGACTGAAGAAGGGATGTGTCGTTCGTCTTTCCTGGGTCAGCGCAGCAGTTTTCATGAGGAGGATTCCTCCCGCGAACGGACAGGAAAAATCAGAAAACTGTACAGCCACAGCATTGCCGCCGAGGGCAATCCCATCAGGACCAATCCCTGAATACGCGTTTCCGTCGTCAGGTTGGGTTTGACCTCAATGCCAAACAACCGCGAAGTCTGGAAGGTGCAGGCATACTGATAGGTATTGGCTTTGCCCACTTCCAGCACCCCGCTGGATTGCGGCGGTACCCACACTGGACCTAATTGATGGCTGACCGAATCGAGGTTTTTTACCACCAGTAAATCGCCTTCCACAAAAGTCATCTTTTCTGGCAGAGACAGCACCGGCTCACCCGCGGCAATTTTCTCAGCCGTCCCGCTGGGGATGACCAGTTCAATGCGCCGTGCCTGATCGCGGGCATTCGGGTCTTTGAGCAACTGGTAGGAAATCTCATTCACCCCCCATGCCCCCAGCATACCTAGGATGAGCGAGAAAATCAGGCGAAGGGTAACGGCTTTCCACATCTTCATGGTTTGAGCAAAAAACGAACATCGGAAAGAATATCTTCTACGGGCGTTCCAAATGAATAGGTTGCCCGGAGCATCCCTTCGGTGTCGATGAGATAAACCCGCGCCGAATGATCCACCAGATAGCCCGCCGCTGTGCCGCCCTGCCGGATCTCCCGGTACACACCGTACGCCTGCCAGATGGGTTGCAGATCTTCTTCTGTGCCGGTCACTCCTGTAATACGCGGATCAAACGCTGCTGTGTACGTGCGCATCTTTTCGGCGGTATCCCGCTGGGGATCCACGGTGACGAATACGACCTGAACCCGCTCTGCCTGTGCTCCCAGTCGCTGGAGGACCTGCTTCATCTCCCCCAGTGTTGCCGGGCAGACGTCCGGGCAGGTGGTGTACCCAAAGAAAATCAGCACCACCTTGCCGCGTTGAGCGGAGAGGTCGAAGCCGTTCAGGTCAATTGGCGGGGCTGGCTGGGGTGGGTCTATAATGGAGCCACGCAGGCGATACGGTTGCGCCAGCGCCAGCCCTGCCACAGCCAGCAGGGCGATGAAAACCCCAAGCCCCAGCCAGAAAGCATACTTTCTCATAGCGTTCCGATCAGGTACAGCGCTGGATAATAGAAAATCCACACCACATCCACAAAGTGCCAGTAGTTTGCCGCCGCTTCCACTGCCCAGTGACGTTCAGGGCTGTAGTGTCCGCGCAGACCGTTGCGCAGGATGATGCCGAGGAAGACCACACCGGTCAGCACATGAAAGGCGTGCATGCCCGTCATCATGTAGAACACCGCCCCCTGTGCGCCATCGGCGGGACCGAAAGGAGCGATTTGCCACTCCACGCCCACCACACCAATCAAGAAGGCAATACCCAGCGCCATGGTGATGGCGGTGCTGGTGATGAAGCCTTTCCGGTTCCCGCGTGAAATTTCCACTTCGGCGCGGTTCATGAAGAAACTGGAAATGAGTAAAACCGAGGTGACGATCACCCCCACCATTTGTTCCAGTTCAGGGCGGTGTCCACCCAGCAGGTAGAAGCGCGTTACCAGTAACCCTGCAAACACAAACGAATCGGAGAGGATGAACAGCCACAGTCCGATGCGGGACGTGCGCAGCTTGTACGCGTAAGAGTGCATGTGTTCCACCGCGGAGGTTTGCGTTGCCATTTAATGTCCTCCTTCTTCGCGGAATGCGCGTTGAATGTGCATATAAAACCAGATCACCAGACCTGCTTTTAGCAGGGCAATCAACCACAGGAAGATGCCGGGAGCACCGTGAGTGCCCAGAAAGTACTCGATGACAGTCAACACTGCCAGTACCACAAAGACCAGCACCCCGCGGCGAAGTTCCATTTTCTTTTCCTGATCATGCGAAGTTTCCATCTCGTATTCTCCCTTTTATCAGTCAGCCGCGTGCGCTGCAGGCGCCGCGCCATCCAGTTCTACGTACTGCTCACTTCCACCGGCGTAGTCATACGGCTCGCCCACCACCCGCAGAGGAACGGGGTAGTTGTGCTGAGGTGTCGGAGAGGGGATTTGCCATTCCGGTGAGCGAGACTGCCAGACGTTGCCCACAGCGACCTTGCCAAAGCGGGCACTGCGATACAGGTTGATGAAGAGAATAAGCACGGAGATTGCCACCATGAACCCTGCCAGGGTGATGATGATGTTGGGGATCTGGAAGCCCATGGCAGGGTCGTAATCGGCAATGCGGCGGCGCATGCCCAGCATTCCAATGCGCATTTGTCCCAGCGACATGACCATGAAGCCGATAAAGAGCAACCAGAACTGCCATTGTCCCAGTTTCTCGCTCATCTGCCGCCCGGTAATTTTGGGAAACCAGTAATACAGCGCCGCAAAGAAGGGGAAGATGTAGCCGCCAAACATGGTGGCGTGGAAATGACCCACCACATAATATGTATCGGTGAGGTGTAAGTCGGTAGATACGGTACCCAGCATGGGCCCGGTGATGCCGCCCAGCAGGAAGATGATGATGCTGCCCAGTATAAACAGCATGGGCACGCGCAGGCGGATGTTCCCCTGCCAGATGGTTGCCGTCCATGAGAAGAACTTTACGCCGGTAGGCACCGCCACCAGCAGAGTGCTGTACATAAAGGGCACACGCAGGTATTCCTCCATCCCTGCGGCGAACATGTGGTGCGCCCAAACCAGGAATCCCACCAGAGCAATTCCCAGCGAAGACATTGCCACCCATTTATAGCCAAACAGGGGTTTGCGCACGAATACCGGTAGCAGTTCGCTGATTACCCCCAGTCCGGGCAGGACAAAGATGTAAACAGCGGGGTGCGAGTAGAACCAGAACAGATGCTGGAAGAGAATGGGATTGCCGCCGTTGGAGGGTTCAAAGAAACCCATCCCCAGGAGGCGTTCAAACAGCACCAGTTGAAAGGATAAGCCAATTAACTGCGTGGCGGTGAGGGCAATAATGGATGTTGCCAGCACGCTCCATGCCAGAATGGGCATGCGGAACATGGACATGCCCGGGGTGCGCATACGCAGGATGGTGGCAATCAGATTGAGCGCGCCCAGGATAGAGGACCATCCCACTAACCACACCCCCAGAAAGAACATCTGCACACCCATTGGCCCGCGGATAGAGAGCGGCGGATAGCCCGTCCAGCCGGTTTCAAAGCCACCCAGCGCCAGGCTCCACACCAGAATTAACGCGCCGGGCACGGCTACCCAGAAGGAAAAGGCGTTCAAACGTGGAAACGCCATATCGCGTGCGCCAATCAGCAGGGGGATGATGTAGTTGGAGATGGCGGCAATCCCCATCAGGATGGAGGCAATCAGCACCATGCCGTGCAACCCGATCAGGGTATTGAACAGGTTAAACGAAAGGAATTGCAGTTGCGGCGCCAGCAGTTCGGTACGGAAGATCAGCCCAAACAGTCCGCCCAGCACCAGTAAGAACAGGGAGAGGAAACCATACTGCACGCCGATCACCTTGTGATCGTAGGAAAGCCCCCAGTAGCGTTTTCCTCCCTGCGGCTCTTCGATTTCTTCCGGCTCAGGGACGTTTTCGCCCTTTGCCATGCGGAACCAGTCGGTGAACGCGCCCAAAGCAATCAGAAAACCGATGGCGCCAAATGCCCCACCCACCACCCAGGCAGGTTCGGCGCGCAGACGGGCGCCTGAAAGCAACTGCAGAACGGTGACCAGACCGTACCCCAGCGCCATACCGAGAATCTGTCCAAAAATTCCCCGCACCAGTCCGTATTGGAATATCTTTCTCATAAAGCCTCCTCCTCTCGGTTATTTGAGAGACTTGATGTATGCGATGATGTCGCGAATCTGTTCATCGCTCAACTGGTCCGCATAGTTGCCAGGCATGGAGTTGGGATAGCCTTTGACCAGTTGGGATGCCGGGTTGACAATAGACGTGTAAAGATAGGCGTCATCGGAGATGAGCGTGGTTCCATCTGTCAGTTCCACAGTGTGCCCGTAAGCGCCTTTCCACGTTGGTCCCACCAGTTTGGTGCCATCCACCGAATGACAGGACAGACAGCCGCTCAGTTCTGCCCAGCGTTTGCCCCGCTCCACCGGGTCGGCGGTCACGGCATTGACTTTGCTGGACACCCAGGCGTCAAATTCCTGCTTGCTGACCACCACAACCGGGCGGTTCATGTTGGCGTGTGCACCACCGCACAGTTCTGCGCACATCACTGTGTAATTACCTTCTTTAATTGGAGTGATGCGCAGTTCTTTGACCAGATTTTCCCCCGGCAGAGCATCCTGTTTGACGCGGAACTCTGGCACCCAGAATGAGTGAATCACGTCCAGCGAAGTCAGTTTGAGCAATACCTGACGGTTGACGGGCAGAACCAGTTCGTTGGATTTGATTCCGTAAGCAGGGTATTCAAAAACCCAGTCCCATTGCCGGGCAATAACCTTTACTTCCATGGCTTGCGGGTCGGCAACGCGGGTCTCTGCCAGATTGCGTGCGCCGAAGAACGAGAAGATCAGTACGGTTGCCAGCGGAATGAGCGTCCAGATGATTTCCAGGGTATTGTTACCCTTCATGTTGGCGCCGGGTTGATCTTCCGTGCCGGGTTTACTGCGAAAGGCAAACAAACTGTAGCCGATAAAAACGGTGATTAAGGAAAACAACAGGGCAATCATGAAAAAGTGTGCGTTGAAGAGGCGATCAATGGCTTGCGCCTGTGTGGATGCCTGATCGGGAAGCAGGTTGATTCCCAACAGGGCAAAGTACATCAGCGCTGTTGCCACAATCACCAGCCCTCCGGCGATGAAGAGATGTCGGGTATTTCCCTTCATGGGATGACTCCTTTTGGATGGGGGATTGGATTGAAAATCGCTCAGCCATGCATCTGCCTGAGCAGGGGTAAGTGTCTTGCGGTCGTACACCACCACCGCGCCACTTTCACGGAGCGAAACCAGCATGACCTGCATGGGATGTTGCCCTGTGATGAAATGACTGAGGAATTCTTCGCGGTGAATGGTTTTATCGTCGTAATCCACAATGACCAGGTCCGGTTGCCAGCGGTCTAACTGTGCCAGGGTCTCTTCCATGCTGGAGGTGAGTAAAAACTCCACCGCTTCAAAGCGCTGGCGGTAAATTTGCTGAAGACCTTTTCCAAACAGCGGGTTCGCCGAGGCGATTAACACTTTACGAAAAAGGGGCGTTTGACGCATTCGGGCATCCTCCCCAGGTTGAAATCCGAGTAAAACCATCTTTATTCTAGATAAAAAGGCTCAGAATTTCATCCATCCTGCTACCTGAATACGGGTTAACCTGCCATAAAAAGAAGGGTGATTGTCTGAATCACCCTTCTTGAGTGTGTGAAAATTTCCTTCAAAGCATTACGGAGAAGTCACCCGCCACTCCAGCCGGGAGCGCGCCATCGGTGGAAAGCGGTCGCCCATCAGCGCAGCGGCATTGGGGAACAGGGCTTCCAGAAACAGAGTGGTTTCACCCTGTTTCCATACGGTGCGATGCAGCGCCCAGTCCCAGGTGGAGACTTGCCAGTTTGCCTGTTTGAGTATGGTATACATCATCAACAGGACAGCGCGGGCTTCGTAGGTGGTATAAAGAAATGTAGTGCTGGCTTGCTGGCGGCAGTTCAAAACGGTCTCTGGCTGGAAGAACAGCACCTTCAGGTTGTTGCAGTCCGGTGGTCCAGGAAAGAGACCTGGTATGGTCTGATCAGAAAGGGCGATGAAGATTCCCAGCGCCATTCGTCCGCGTGTCCCGGGCGGCAGTTCGGTTTTTCGTTGTGGATCTTCTATGCCGGGTTCAGGGTCATAGACCACCAGCAGGGTGTTATCCTTCTGGAACACACTTCCCTCAATCGCCCCCTCAACGGTATGCCATCCCTGCGCTTCACACCAGCGGTAGAAATCGCCGATGGCTTCCCTGTATGGCACACGGAAGGTAATCCAGATCATACCGCTTTGTTCTGTACAGTCCAGCACGTCGTTCAATCCCGACGCGGGCCGGGTGAGAATATCGCAGGAAACCATATCCTCTGGCGCCATGGGGGTATGCTCTGGAGTGGATGTGTGTGTTGGCGTAAGATAGAGGGGCTCGGATGGAATTGGGGTGGCTGGTGAAGGTGGAGCACTGCAGGCGCTCCATCCCGCCAGAAACAGCACCGTCCAGAAAATTCTTCGAATTTGGTTCATGTTTTCATGGTAATCAATATTGTTTTTTTTTCAAGCGGTTTTTGGGGTTGGGTCTTGACTTCTCCCTAAACTCTGTCATAATAGAACAAAATTTCTATAATTAAACCGGGATTCAATCAGCATGACGCGCATTCTTTTTCTCCCTGATCCCCATACCCTGCTCTGGCTGGAAGAAGGACAGCCTGCCGAAGCCATCCTTGAGGCGCTCCAGCGGGGAGAATGGATTCCGCCGGCGCCTTTCCATGAGTTGCCCTGTGCTGACCTGAGAGCCATGCAAATTGAGGATATGGTGCTGATCACCCGCGCGGAGCCGCGCGCGGTGGTGCAACCCTATCTCCCAAATCTCAGTCGTCGTCAAATGGAAGTGCTTAAGGGGCTGGCAGATGGGCTGACCACCCGCCAGATTGCGCACCGTTTACGCATTTCCACCCGCACGGTGTATCTGTACGTTGCCGATTTGAAACGCCGCTTTGATGCCGGAACCCGCGCTGAACTGGTGCGCCGCGCGATGATTGTCCTTTCCAGTTTACGCAGGTAAAAAAACTGTAAGGTCACAGACAACTGGCATTCCGTATAATCACAATGGATCAAATTCCACGGAGGTACAGAATGCCATGAATGGCGGGCAAAAAGTTTTTCGCGTGTTGCTGAGCCTGTTCATCCTGCTGGGATGGTTATTGTCCTTCTCCACACCAGCCAGGGCAGCGGTAGTGACTATCCGTTACGTGGTGGACAGGCTGGATGATACTCTGCCCCCGGATGACGCAAACGGCGAACCGGGGTGGTTGAATGCCTGCACAGAGGTACCGGGGGATTGCACACTCCGTTCTGCCATCATGCTGGTGAATGCCAACGCCTACGAACTTGCTTCCAGTGACCCCGACAACACCTATCAATTTGAAATCGTCTTTGATGAGGCACTTGCCTGTACAAGCGATACCCCCTGTGTCATTGCCGTTAATCCTGATCTGGCGGGGTCAGGGGAAGAACTGAATGCTCTCGGCGATTTCGATATCGGCGCGCGTATTCCCAATACCGGTGAGCCTTACCCGCTGACCCTGAGCCTTATGGGTAACCCGGCAGATCCGGCTTCGATTGTGCTCGATGCCTACCTCGATGAGTCTAATCCACGGGATCGCGTGCTGGATATCCATCCCTTAGCCACCGTTTCCATTTCTGATCTGACCTTGCAAAACGGCAAAGCGGGTGAGCACACCGATGGTGGCGGGGGCATTCGCAATCGGGGGAACTTAACCCTCAGGAATGTTGCAGTCATCAACAACAGGACTTCCGATGCAATCTCACAGGTTCCGGGTGGTTTTGGCGGCGGTCTTTATAACACCGGTACCCTCATGTTGCAGAATACGATCGTATCCGGCAACACAACCGGTAGAGGGAACGGCACGGGCAATCAGGGCGGGGATGGCGGTGGAATTTATAACGCCCGTGGGGCAACGCTGACCATTCAAGGTGGAGAGGTCAGCAATAACGCGACCGGCACTGGTGGAGATGGCTATGCCTCGGGGGCAGGGGGCGGATTGTACAATGATGGCACTGCCGTCCTGAACAATGTAAATTTTGTGGGAAATTCCACCGGCAACGGTGCGCCTCCTGGAGGGAGCGCCGGTTTAGGGGGAGCCATTTTCAACAATGCTCAATCTGTTCTCCGTCTGGAAAATGTGCTCTTCTCGCAAAACGCGACCGGCAATGGTGCGGCATCCATTGAGAGCAATGGGGGCAATGGCGGCTCGGGAGGTGCCATTGCCAATGCAGGCATCATTGACAAGATGGATAATGTGACCTTTTCTTACAACCAGACCGGCAACGGTGGGCAGAGCGTGAACTTCAACGGTGGACATGGCGGCAATGGCGGCGCTGTGTTCAACGCGGGCACGGCTGAGATTGGCAATGAGGACGCCGCCCCGCTGTATGTTCGCTTTAAAGAAAATAAAACCGGAAACGGCGGCGTGGCTGGCGTGGGCAATGGCGGCAACGGCGGCAACGGCGGTGCCATTTACAATGAAGGCAGGATCATCAGCCCGCTGATTGAATTGAACCCGGAATATCCTGTGTTTGAAGCCAATGCCACCGGTAATGGCGGAACGGGCGGTATCTACGGGGATGGAGGCAGTGGCGGGAATGGCGGCGCGCTGGCGAACGTGGGTACCCTTCAGATTCCCGGCGCACCTGCCCTCTGGGTCATGCAGAATGTCACTTTTCTGGGAAACTATACCGGTTACGGCGCCAAATGTGGTGGTGAAAGCGTGGGGGGCAACGGTGGTTCAGGCGGCGCCATTTATAACAGCGGCAATATCGGCATTTTGGTGAATGTCATCTTTGAAGCCAACAAGACTGGATTGGGCGCCTCCGATCTCTCTGGAAATTGCGGGGGCGGGAACGGCGGTTCGGGTGGTGCCATTGCCAATACCGGCACCGTCCAGGAAGTACGCTTTGCCAGTTTTGTCCGCAACGAAACCCGTGCGGGTGGATCATCGGTCAACCCGGGAAGAGGTGGTCATGGCGGCGCCATTTTCAATGCCGGTGAGGGCAGAATCGTGGCCATCCACTCCACGCTGGACGGCAACAAGACCGGTGCGGGAGGCACAAAAGTGGGCGGCGGTATTGCTGGATCGGGCGGGAATGGCGGGGCTGTCTATGCCGAAAATAAGAGCAATGTCTCGCTCAAGAATGCAACCATTACCGGGAATCAGGTAGGCGGGACAGGGAAAGGCGGCGGCGTGTACAATGCCTCAGGTTTGCAGACGCGCATTTTTGTGCAGAGTTCTGCTCTGGGATACAACAAGTTGTCAAGCCAGGTTCTCAACGACTGCCAGGATGACAGCAGCGGCAACCTGCGTTCGCTGGGATACAATGTGGTCCAGAGCATTGGCAACTGCAGTGAGTTTGCCGCACCGCTGGATCGCATCAACACCGACCCGCAACTGGGCACGCTCTCCACAGGGAAACCATACGTAAGGCTTCCGCTCACCGAGACCAGTCCCGTGGTGGATTTTGTCCCCCTCAGCGCCTGTGCCTATCCTTATCAGGACCAGCGCGGTTCCATCCGTCCGCGCGGGTGGGCGTGCGATGCCGGGGCGGTGGAGTTTGAGAGCAATTATCGCATTGCACTGCCCATGATTCGCAAACCATGAGGGCTATAACCGTTTCCAGATCTGGTAGAGGCTCAGGCGGTTTCCCAGACCATCTGAGGAAAAGGTCTCTTCGATGCTGAAACCGGCCTGTTCCGCCAGTTGTTGAAGTTCCTCGGGTGTAAATAAATGTACGTAGCGTAACCCTCCCTGTTCCGAACCGGCAGGGAGGGTTTCGCGCCAGTCCAGCAGGGTGTCGCCTGCCTCGAGGTCTTCATCCTGAAGTCCAACGGTTGCCCATGGCAGGCGGCGGCTCATCAGTTTGGGGCTGTGTTGAAACTGCCATTCCGAATGCACGAACCATCCGCCGGGCGGCAAGAGGGTGTGAACCCGCCCCAGCAGGGCAAGCCTCAGGTCGAATGAGGGGATGTGATGCAAAACGGCAAAGGCAAGGATACCGCGGAGTGGCACGTCTTTCACCGCCAGATGCCAGTCCGGGGCGGTCAGATCGCCGTGCAGGAAAGTTACCTGTTCTCCGGCGTGGAATGGACTCACTGCGCGGCGGGCTTCTTCCAGCAGAACAGTGCTGAAATCCATGCCGATGTAATGGCTGGTGCGCCCGCGTTGAAGCCATTCAACCGCCAGCGCGCCCGAACCGCACCCGAGATCCAGCCAGATGCCCTCGTCGGGCAGGCATTCCAGCACCCTCTTGACCCCGTTCTGCACCCGCCGCCGTGTGCGGGCAAAGGACTCGCCGAACTGCAGGTAAAAGGTGCGGTTGATCTCCCGCAACTTCTCAATCACATGATTCTCCATAATCTGAAAGGCATTATAAAACAAAGCCCCCAAAATTCCTCCATTTTCTGGTAAGATTCGCACCATGGATTTTGAAATCTGGCAGGAAACGCACGAACCTACCCCCGAACGGCAGGAAATTGCCCGCCGTGTGCTGGAGGATGTGCGCCGCGGCATGGATGTCGTGCGCGCTCTGCGCCGTCATCCCCTGCCCGAGGGCGGGTACCTGCCCAAATCCATTCTGGTGCAGACGTATCAACGTCTGGTGGAGCAAGGGGAATGGCAGGCAGATGCTCATTTCCTTGCCGCCATTCGCATGAAGCCGGTGCGCACCCTTTCCGGCGTCACCACCGTGACGGTGCTGACCAAGCCCTATCCCTGCCCGGGCAGGTGCATCTTCTGTCCCACGGATGTGCGCATGCCTAAAAGTTACCTGCCCGATGAACCCGGCGCCATGCGCGGTTTACAGAATGACTTCGATCCCTACCGGCAGGTTGCCAGCCGTCTGGAATCGCTGGAAGCCACCGGGCATCCCACCGATAAAATTGAACTGTTGATTCTGGGCGGTACATTTACCGCTTACCGGCGCGATTATCAGGAATGGTTCATTCGCCGTTGTTTTGATGCTCTGAATGAAAGGGAGTCTGCTACATTGGATGAAGCCCACCGCCTCAATGAGACGGCGCCGCACCGCAACGTGGGACTGGTAATTGAAACCCGCCCGGATGAGATCACCCCGCAGGAACTGGCGTGGCTCCGACGGTTAGGAGTGACTAAAGTGCAAATGGGCGTACAGTCACTGGATGATCGTATTCTGGCGCTCAATCAGCGCGGGCATACCGCTGCTGAAGCCCTGCAAGCCACTGCCCTTTTGCGGGCGGCGGGGTTTAAGATCGTTCTGCACTGGATGCCCAACCTGCTGGGTGCCACCCTGCAGAGTGACCGCGAGGACTTTGCCCGCCTGTGGACGCACGGCTACGCACCGGATGAGATCAAGATTTACCCCTGTCAACTGCTTCAAAATGCCGATCTGTACGCTTACTGGGAGCGCGGCGAGTATCAGCCTTACACCACGGAAGAATTGATTGACCTGATTGCCGATTTGAAGCCCACGGTACCGGAGTACTGCCGCATTAATCGCATCATCCGGGATATCCCCTCGACCAATGTGGTGGCGGGCAACCGCCGCACCAGTTTGCGCCAGGATGTGCTGGCGGAGGTCGCCCGCCGCGGGCAGCGCTGTCACTGCATCCGCTGTCGCGAAGTGCGCAATGAGCGCGTGGATCCCGTCACCCTTACCCTGCGCGACCTGACCTACACCGCTGCGCATGCCGAAGAACACTTTTTGCAGTTTGTCACACCAAACGACCGCATTGCCGGGTATTTGCGCCTCTCCCTGCCCCTGCCTGAAGCGCCCGATGTCACCGGAGAACTGCCCGACCTGAAAGGTGCCGCGTTGATTCGCGAAGTGCACGTGTACGGGCAATCCCTGCCGGTGGGTTTTGAACTGCCCGGTGCGGCACAGCATATCGGTTTGGGAACACAACTGCTCAACCGCGCCGCGGAGATTGCCCGCGCGCGCGGCTTCCGCCGCCTGGCGGTGATTGCCGCCATCGGCACGCGCCTGTATTACGAGTCGCGCAACTTTGAGCGCGGCGACCTGTATCTGATTCGAGAACTGTGAGCAACGATTTGAAAAAAAACCAAGCCCTCCGATGGGTACTGGAGGGCTTGGTTTTTTCATTCAGGGGTTATTCAGGAAAAATCTTCGGAAGTGCATCCGGCGCGTATTCAGCCACGGCGTCATAGGTGAGGGCGTTTTTCTGGCAGATGCTGGCATACAGATCCACGCTGGGACGGCGGATACGGCGCTGGGTTTCCACATCCAGCCCCCATAGACCAAAGCGCTGAGTCCAGCCGCGCTCCCATTCGAAATTGTCCACCAGCGTCCAGTGGAAATAGCCCTTGATCTGCCAGTTGAAGTTTGCCGCCCGCCATACCTGATGAATGTGCTCTGCCAGGTAACGCGGGCGCAGATGGTCATCGGCATCCTCCACACCGTTTTCGGTGACAATGATGGGCAGGTTGAAGCGTTTTGCCCATTTCAATGTCAGGTACATACCTTCCGGAAAATGGGCAATGAAGCCGGTATCGCTCAGTGGCGCATCGGGCGGGTAGAAGCGGTGGGCAAACATCTCCTGCGGGCGCAGCAGGTCAAAACGCACCAGGTCCACGGTGTAGTAATTGACGCCGACGAAATCCTGTGTTCCCTTGGCTTCGGGGATAGAGAGGGTGCGGGTGATGAGCCTTAATTTGCCATCCTGAAGTGCGTCGGGGAAGGCTTCATTGAAAAATTGCCCGGCAATTTTTGCCGGAAGCGCATCCAGCACTTTAAGCGGTCCGGCGGGCAACAACGGGCGGATTGCCAGTGCCAGTCCCACACGGGCTTCGCGCTGGATGGCGTGAATTTCACGGTATGCCAGCGCGTGACCGCGCACCAGATTTGCCATCACTCTCATTGCCGCTGAGAGGTCTTTCTTTCCGGGAGGGAACAGCCCTGCTACATAACCTTCGTAGGCGTACACGTTGGGTTCGTTGATGGTAATCCAGAAACTGGTGTACTCGTGAAAGGCTTCCATGCATTTGCGCACATAGCGTGCAAACAGCGCCGGGGTTTCCTCGTTTTCCCACCCACCCCGTTCTGCCAGCCAGAGCGGCAAACTGAAGTGATGGAAGGTAACCAGCGGCAGCAGGTTGCGGTCGCGCAAACCTCTCAGCATGTCGCGGTAGTGATCAATGGCGTCCTCATCCCAGCGGTCGGGGGTGGGCTGGACACGGCTCCACTCGATGGAGAAACGGTGGGCATTTTGTCCTGTCTCGGCAGCGCGGTCGAAGTCCTCGCGCCAGCGCCCGCCCCACCAGTCGCATGCCAGTCCGGAGCGGTGCCCGTGGATGATGCGTCCGGGTTGTTGCTCCCATGCCCACCAGTCGTTGTTCGTGTTGTTCCCCTCCACCTGATGGGAGGATGTGGCTGTGCCCCAGAGGAATCCATTGGGGAAGACAAAATCGGCTTTCGGCATTGTGGATCTCCTTTAGAGGGGTTCTTATCCTTATTATGACATGAGCAAAAACGAGTGTCAAACCGTTTCCGCTAAAACAACCTTCCATGCCCACCAATGCATTCAGGGGGGTTTTGTGGTAAACTAAAGCCGCTGAGAAAGGAGTTGCAGAATCGTCATGCCGCCTATTTATCCGTTTACTGCCATCGTTGGTCAGGAGCGCATGAAGCGTGCTCTGGTATTGAATGCGGTAGATCCGCGTATTGGCGGGGTGTTGATTCGCGGCGAGCGCGGCACGGCAAAATCTACCGCGGCGCGTGCCCTTGCGGCACTGCTGCCCAAAGTCAAAGTGGTCAGTGACTGCCGTTTTGGGTGCGATCCGGATGCTCCGGCAACCTGGTGTACTGAATGCCGCGAGCGCGCCGAACGCGGCGAATCCCTGCCGATGACGCTGCGGCAAATTCCTTTCATTAACCTGCCGGTTTCTGCTACTGAAGATCGCGTGGTTGGCACGCTGGACATTGAAGCCGCCATTCAGCGCGGTGAACGACATTTTGAGCCGGGTGTCCTTGCCGCCGCCAATCGCGGCTTGCTTTACATTGACGAAGTCAACCTGCTGGATGATCATGTGGTGGATGTTCTGCTGGATGCCGCGGCTATGGGCATGAACATTGTGGAGCGCGAAGGTATTTCTTTCAGCCATCCGGCGCGCTTCATTCTCGTGGGGACGATGAACCCTGAAGAAGGCGACCTGCGCCCTCAGTTGCTGGATCGCTTTGCTCTTTCGGTGGAAATCTACGGCATTCGCGATGCCCGCGAGCGCGTACTTATCATGGAGCGCAATCTCGCATTCGAAAAAGACCCCCTGGCTTTTGTCGCTTACTGGCAGCCCAAAGAGCAGGAACTTTCTCAGCAGATCGAACAGGCTCGCAAACTGCTCGATCAGGTTACCTATACCAGCCGTGACCTGCTTTCGATTGCTTCTCTCACTGCCTCTTTGCAGGTGGATGGTCACCGTCCCGATCTCGTCATTCTCAAAACTGCCCGCGCACACGCCGCCTTTGAAGGGCGCACGTCCATTACCGCGCGGGATATTGCCCTGGCGGCGGAACTGGCGCTCCCGCATCGCCTGAAGCGTTCTCCCTTCCAGCAAGCCTCGGCGACGATGGAGGAACTGGCGGAGCGCATTGAGCAGTTACAGGGCGGCGCTACCTCCGGCGAGCCGCGGGAACACCCCGGCGGCATGGAAGAAGAATCCGGGCAAAAAAAAACGTAACCGATGGGGAGACCGGGCAGGTTGAACAGCCCGATGCGACTCAGCAGGAACCATCCCGTCAGAACATCTTTGATCAGGGGAATACCCAGTGGTGGAACGGCGGTAAGCAGGTCAGTACCGGCGAGACTTTTGAGGCGCGCCGCCTCGATACCCCTTTAGATAAAATGATGCGCCGCCAGGCAGGTCGGCGTTCGCGCACCTATACGGACCGTAAACGCGGACGCTATATCCTTGCCCGCCCGGCAGGCAGACGCCGGGACGATCTGGCGTTCGACGCCACGCTGCGCACAGCGGCGCCTTTCCAGCGTCAGCGTGAGGAACTCAAAAAGCGCAACCGTGTGGCGTTTGCCGTGCGCCCCTCCGATTACATGCGCAAGGTGCGGGTGCGACGTGCCGCCAACCTCGTCCTCTTTCTGGTGGATGCTTCCTGGTCAATGGCGGTTGCCGAGCGTATGCAAGCCACCAAAGGCGCTATTTTGTCCCTGCTGAATGATGCTTACCAGCGCCGTGACCGTGTAGGCTTGATCACCTTCCAGCGCGACCGCGCCACCTTGATTCTCCCTCCGACCAACTCCGTGCAACTGGCAGAGCAAGCCCTGCGGGAGATTCCCGTTGGGGGCAAAACTCCCCTCTCGGCGGGATTGGATCTGGCATACAGCATCCTCAAACGCGAGAAGATGCTTCATCCCGATGTCCTGCCCCTGTTGATCGTCCTGACCGATGGAGCCGGTAACGTCTCTATGGGACATTTGCCGCCCCTGGAAGAAGCCCACTATCTGGCCGAGCGCATTGCCGAAGAACACGTCCATTCGGTGGTCATCAACATGGAACATGCCGCCTTTGATCAGGGGCTGGCGCAGGAACTTGCAGATCACCTCAAAGCCCCCTGCTACAACCTCACCGACCTGCGCGCCGAGAGTCTGTACTATACCGTGCGGCAGGAAATGCAATCCAGCCTCCTCAAAGGGCTGGAAGACAAACGCTGACCCGCTTCCCCTCCCTGTTTCCTGTCAAAGCGAGATTGCCAGTGCGGGTGAAGGCAAAATTCCCTTTTGGCTGAATTGTTTCCAAAAACCTCTTGACTTTGCAGTGTGATTTTGCTACACTGTTTATGCAATCGTTTGCGCAAAGGATTGCGCAATCCTTTTCCTGTCAGGTCTCCGCCCTATGCCCACCATCCATCAGGTTGCCGAACGCGCTGGAGTTTCTTCTACGACCGTTTCCCATGTGATCAACAATACCCGCTTCGTCTCACCGGAAACGCGGGAGCGGGTGTTGCGTGCCATGGAGGAACTGAATTACCGTCCCAACATCCTGGCGCGTTCCCTGCGGCGGGGCGAAACCCGCACCCTGGGCTTGATTCTCCCGGACAGCGCCAATCCCTTCTTTGCCGAAATTGCCCGTGCACTGGAGTTTGCTGCTTTCCGCGCCGGTTACAACGTCATTTTTGGTAACAGCGAAAACGATCTGGAAAAAGAACAGGTCTATATTGATGTCCTTGTTACCAAACAGGTGGATGGGCTGATTTTTGTCGCCACCGGTGACCGCAGTCAATCGCTGGAGAATCTGGTGCGTGGTGGCTTGCCGGTGGTGGTGGTGGATCGTCAGTTGTCTGCTCTGGAGGTGGATACTGTCCTTACCGATAATCTGCAGGGAGGTTTGCTGGCAACTCGCTATCTGCTTTCTCGAGGTCATCGTCGGATTGGTTGTATTACCGGTCCATCCCATCTGACTCCCAGTGCTCAACGGGTGATTGGCTACCGCCAGGCTTTGCAGGAAGCGGGTGTGGCGGTGGATGAAGACCTGATCGTACGAGGAGATTTTCATCCCCGTTCAGGGTACGAAGCCGGGAAAGTTCTGCTGGAACAGCGTCCTTTGCCAACCGCCATCTTTGCCTGCAACGACATGATGGCAATTGGTGCCCTGCGCGCGCTGGCAGAAGCCGGTTTGCGTGTGCCGGAGGATTGTTCCATCGTCGGTTATGACGATATTGAACTGGCGACCTATGCCGTTCCTCCCCTGACGACCATCCGGCAGGACAAGATAGCCATTGCTGAAGCCGCCCTGCGGATGGCGCTGGAGCGAATTAACCAGTCCGATCTGCCCGCCCGCTGTGAGACCCTGCCGGTTGAACTGGTGGAGCGGCAATCTGTGCGGAGGATTGCATGAGTGGAATCATTGTCATCGTGGGAAGTTTGAACATGGATCTGGTGGTGCGTGCTCCGCGCCACCCTCTTCCTGGTGAGACCCTCATCGGGAGCAGTTTTCAGACCTTTCCCGGTGGGAAAGGTGCCAATCAGGCTGTGGCTGCGGCGCGTTTGGGCGCTCAGGTGCGCATGATTGGACGGGTGGGGCAGGATGCCTTTGGCGATGCCCTGCTGGCAACTGTTCAGCGCGATGGCGTGGATACCACCTTTATCCGCCGGGATCCGCAAGCCCCTACTGGTGTGGCGCTCATCACCCTGGATGCCGCCGGGCAAAATACTATTGTGGTGGCGTCGGGCGCTAACGGCAACGTCTCTGCTGAAGATGTTCTTCAGTCTGTGCCGGCATTTGAAGGGGCAGATGTCCTGCTGGTGCAACTGGAGTGTCCGCTGGATGCTGTGCAAACTGCCGTTCAGCAGGCACATCAAGCCGGTATGAAGGTGGTGCTGAATCCTGCTCCGGCACGTCCGCTCCCGCCGGATTTGCTCCGCCAGGTGGATTACCTCATTCCCAATCAACATGAACTCACCCTGCTGGCAGGGGGCATTGCCGACCGCGAGCAAGCCATCCGCACCATCCAGGCGCTGGGAGTGCCGAATGTGGTGGTGACCCTGGGTGATGAAGGCGCTCTGCTGGCGCTGGGCGAGGATCGCCTCTTCCTGCCTGCTTATCGTGTGGAAGTTATGGATACCGTTGCCGCTGGCGATGCCTTTGCGGGAGCCTTTGCGCTGGCGCTGGCAGAAGGGAAGTCACCGGTGGAAGCCGCCCGGTGGGGCAACGCCGCCGGTGCCATTGCTGTGACCCGTCCCGGTGCGCAGCCATCTATGCCCACCCGTCAGGAACTGGAACAATTTTTGAAGGAGAGGAACAGCCGATGAAGAAAACTGCCCTGCTCAACACTGCCCTTTCTGAGGTCATCGCCACGCTTGGACATGGCGATATGCTGGTGATTGGCGATGCTGGTTTGCCCATTCCCGCTGAAACGTACCGCATTGACCTTGTGCTCACCCGCAACATTCCCCCGTTCATCGAAACGGTACGCGCCGTGCTGACAGAGATGCAGGTGGAAAAGGTCATTGTTGCAAAGGAAACCGGAGAGGTCAGCCCGCAGGTCCTGGCAGAGTTGAAACGTCTGCTTCCCAATACGCCTTTCATCGAGGTGAGCCATGAGGAACTGAAGCGCCTCACGCGGGATGCCCGGGCGGTGGTGCGCACGGGAGAATTTACCCCCTACGCCAATGTCATCCTGGTTTCGGGCGTGGTTTTCTAGCCCCTGGAGTGCCCCTGCATGAGCCAGACGAGATCTTCCCACCTTGCCACCTTTGACCGCCGCGCTTTCTTTCAGCGTTTCGGGCTGGTATTTTCCTTCCTGTTGCTGATGATTGTCCTTTCCGCGCTTTCGGAGCGCTTTCTCACCCCATCCAACCTGATGAATGTGCTGCGCCAGGCGACCATCAACGGCATTGTCAGTGTGGGTATGACCATTGTCATCCTTACCGGTGGAATAGACCTTTCGGTTGGCTCGGTGCTGGCGCTTTCGGTCACGGTTGGGGCTTCTCTGATGAAACAGGGTCAGCCGGTGGCTTGGGCGGTAGGAGTGGCTCTGGGAACTGGCACCCTGCTGGGAGTGGTCAACGGGTTGATGATTACCCGTGCCAAAATTCCCCCGTTTATTGCCACGCTGGGCATGCTTACGGTGGCACGCGGTTTGACTCTGCTGTACACGCAGGGACAGCCCATCACTGGTTTGCCGGCGGAGTTCCGCTGGATTGGTACAGGGGTGGTGGCGGGCATTCCCATGCCGGTGATTCTCTCGCTGGCAGTTTTTGCGCTCGGATGGATTTTCCTCACCCGCACCAAATACGGCGCGCAAATTTATCTGCTGGGCGATAACCCCACCGCTGCCCGTCTGGCGGGGGTGCCGACCGATCGCATGACCGTGCTGGTATATGCCATTTCCGGTTTTTGCGCCGCTCTGGCTGGGCTGGTGCTGGTTGCCCGTCTGGACTCGGCGCAGCCCATCATCGGGCAGGGGTATGAGTTCAACGCCATTGCTGCGGTGGTGGTGGGCGGAACCAGTTTTTCTGGTGGCGAAGGCGGGCTGGCGGGTACCCTGCTGGGCGCTTTGCTCATCGAGACTCTGAACAACGGTCTCAATCTTTTGAATGTTTCCCCGCTGTGGGAACAGGTCGTCAAGGGTGTTGTCATCGCGCTGGCGCTGTTGTTGTACAAGGTCTTCAGCCCGCCCTCGAAATGAATGGGCTGGAAAGGAGGTTGATGGAGGAAAAGAGAAGGGTTCAATCTGTTCCAAATGTTTGTATCTCGGTTCAAAATCTACTTTTCAACGTTCTCACACTTTAGGAGGAGAAACATGAAACGGTCCATTATCTATTTGCTTCTGGCATTCGTGCTTGTTCTGGCGGCGTGCACCCCGGCAGCGCAGACTGCCACACAGGCGCCCCAGCAGGGTGGAGAAATCACCCTCGGGCTGGTCATTTCGACCCTGAATAACCCCTTCTTCGTCACCCTGCGGGATGGCGCGCAGAAAGCCGCCGATGCTGCGGGCGTTAAACTCATCGTGGTGGATGCTCAGGATGACTCCGCCAAGATGACCGCGGGCATTGAAGACCTCATCAACAAGAAGGTTTCGGCTCTGCTCATCAACCCCACCGACTCGGACGCTGTTGTCCCTGCCATCCAGAAAGCCAATGAAGCCGGCATCCCCGTCTTCACCGTGGATCGTGGATCCAATGGCGGCACGGTAGTCAGCCACATTGCTTCGGATAACGTGGCGGGCGGTAAGATGGCGGCGGAATTCCTCTGCAAAGCCATTGGCGGCAAAGGGAATGTGGTGGAACTTCAGGGCATTGCCGGCACTTCTGCTGCCCGCGACCGCGGACAGGGCTTTAACGCGTACATGTCCTCGTCCTGCAAGGATGCCAAAATCGTTGCTCAGCAGACCGCCGATTTCAACCGCGACAAGGGCTTGAAGGTCTTCGAGAACATCCTGCAGGCTCAACCGGAGATCGCTGGCGTGTTTGCACACAACGATGAGATGATCCTCGGCGCCATTCAGGCGGCTGAGGCGGCGGGACGCACTGGCATCGTCTTTGTGGGCTTTGATGCCATTGATGACGCTGTGCAGGCAGTGAAGGATGGCAAACTTGCCGCCACGGTGGCGCAGCAGCCCGCTTTGATGGGGCAGATGGCAGTGGAAACCGCTGTCAAATACCTGAAGGGCGAGAAGGTGGATGCTTCCATCCCCGTACCGCTCAATCTGGTCACCAAAGACACAGTGAAATAGTCTTCTGACACCCGGATGGGGGTGGCAATAACATTGCCGCCCCCATCCCTCTCGCATGAGGGAGTATGACCGAAATCGCCATTCCACGCCTGAAACTTGAGCATATCTATAAATCCTTCCCCGGTGTACAAGCCGTGAGTGATGTCAGCCTGAATGTGTACGGGCATCAGATTCTGGCGCTGGTGGGAGAAAACGGCGCTGGAAAATCCACCCTGATGAACATTGTCAACGGGGTGGTGCCGTTGGATTCGGGCAAGATTTATCTGGATGGGCAACTGGTGTCTATTCCATCGCCCCGTCGGGCGCTGGAACTGGGCATCACCATGATTCACCAGGAACTGGCGCTGATCCCCGAACTCACAGTGGGGCAGAACATTTTTCTCGGGCGCGAACCACGGCGCTGGGGAATTGGCGTGGATTGGAAACGGCTGTACGCTCAGGCACAGCGCGAACTGGATCGGCTGGGAATTGAGGTTTCAGCGCAGGCAACCATTGCCGATTTGAGCATTGCCCAGCGGCAACTGGTGGAAATTGCCAAAGCCCTTTCCTACAATGCCCGCCTGATTGCCCTGGACGAGCCTACCAGTTCGCTCACTTCGCGGGAAACGGATACCCTCTTCCGACTGGTACGTTCCCTGCGCGAAGAAGGTGTAGCGCTGATTTACATCTCCCATCGTCTTGAAGAGGTGTTTGAACTGGCAGACCGAATTGCTGTAATGCGAGATGGGCATCTGGTGGCGGTGGGGAATGCCAGCGAATTTACCCCCGCTGAGGTGGTTCGTCTGATGGTGGGGCGCGAACTGGCGGAGTTTTTCCCAAAAGTTCCTGCAAAACGGGGAGAGCCTGTTCTCAAAGCCGTGAATTTGAAAGCCGGACGAGAGGTGCGCGGGGTCAGTCTGGAACTGCATCGCGGCGAGATTGTCGGACTGGCGGGACTGGTAGGTTCCGGACGCACCAATGTTGCCCGTCTGCTGTTTGGCGCCGACCGTCTTGAAGGAGGGGAGATCTGGTTTGAGGGCAGACAGGTACACCTGCGCTCTCCTCAGGATGCCATTCGCCTGGGGATTGGTCTGGTGCCGGAAGACCGTAAAGCCCAGGGGTTGTTTGCCGGTCAAAGTGTGCGTTACAATGCCGGTGCCGGTCTGATTCAGCGCCTTTCCCGCTGGGGCTTTATCCGTTTTCAGGCAGTCAACCGGATTGTTCGTGAACTGGTGGAACGTCTGCGCGTGCGCACCCCGCATTTGAATCAAAAAGTGCGCAACCTCTCAGGCGGGAATCAGCAAAAAGTGATCATTGCCCGCTGGCTCGGCTTGAATCCCAGGGTCTTAATTCTCGATGAACCCACCCGTGGCGTGGATGTGGGTGCGAAAGCCGAAATCCATGCACTGATGAGCGAACTGGCTGCTCAGGGTATGGCGATTCTGATGATCTCTTCCGAGTTGCCGGAAATCCTGGGGGTGAGCGATCGCATCCTGGTGATGCGCGAGGGGCGCATCGTGGCGGAATTGTCCCGCGAAGAAGCCACCCAGGATCGCATCATGCAAGCCGCTACCGGTCAATTATGATGGGGAGGAACTCATGCTGAACGGAAACCATTCATCTTCCTTCATTAGCTTTTTGCGCCGCACCAGCACCTACCTGATTTTGCTGGTCATTCTGGTGTGGTTCGCTTTGCTCTCCCCGGAGTTTTTGACCGTAGGCAATCTGCTGACCATTGCCCTGCAAACGTCTCTGGTTGCGCTGGTTGCCATTGGTATGACTCTGACCATTATTACCGGTGGGATTGACCTCTCTGTTGGTTCGGTTGCCGCTTTGAGCGGCGCACTGGCGGCAGGGCTGGCAACGCGCGGTGGGCTGGGAACATACCCCGGCTTGCTGATTGGCTTGCTAACCGGTCTGGGCATGGGGTTTCTGAACGGGGCGATGATCGTCTGGGGACGCATTCCTCCCTTTGTAGCCACGCTGGCGAGCATGGCAATTGCCCGCGGGCTCACGCTGGTGTACACCCAGGGGCGTCCCATTGCCGGGCTGGATAAAACTTTTACCTTCTGGGGTGGGCAGGGAGCACTGGGCATCCCTGTACCGGTATGGGTGCTGATTGTGGTGGCGTTTCTGGCGTATTTCCTGCTCAAGCACACCCCGCTGGGGTTGCACATTTACGCTGTTGGCGGAGGCGAGGAAACCACCCGCCTGGCAGGCGTTAATGTGGGGCTGGTCAAGTTCAGCGTGTACCTGATCAGCGGGTTGTGCGCTGCGCTGAGCGGGTTGATTCTCACTGCGCGTCTCTGGTCGGCACAGCCCAATATCGGCGTGGGGCTGGAACTGGATGCCATTGCCGCCGCAGTGCTGGGCGGTACCAGTCTTGCCGGTGGGGTGGGCGGTATTCCCGGCACTCTCGCCGGAGCCTTTATCATTGGTGTTTTGTCGAACGGCTTGAATCTGCTGGAGATGCCCTCGTACAATCAGCAGGTCGTTAAAGGGATGGTCTTCATTCTGGCAGTGATGCTGGATTACTTCATTAAACAGCGGCAGGCCAAACCAAAGGGAAACCCTGCAGACTAAACTGGCAGAATCCATACACTGCGTATAGGTAAAAATTCCAGTTTTTTTCTTTCCCAAAAAACTTGTCACATCTTCCCGCTGATGTTATGATGAAGGGAAGCGGGATAACCTATGGGAGAATACGAAAATCACCTCGACCGGCGACGTTCTGAAATTCGCACCGTCTTGATTGTCATTATTGTGGCGGCTTTTGCCTGCTACTGTGTTGGGCTCAGCATCTTGCAGGTCAATGCCTGGATCAATCGCCCAACGGTTACGCCAACCGCCACCCCTACCGTAACCGAAACTCCTGCGGCAACCGGTACTCCTCCAGAGGCTTCTCCAACCCTCATTACCCTGACCGCGACAGCCACCGGTACTCCAACTCTGACCCCTTCCTTTACCCCCACTTTCTTCACCTTTACGCCGACTGTGACTTCTACGCCCACCCAAACCCCTCAACCGCCTACGGCAACCCATACACCGGTGCCTCCTACACCGACCGATACCGAGACTCCGGTGCCTCCTACATCAACCCCCTGATCGAAGACGCCTATGACCGAAATTAAAGACTTTCTCAAGACATTAATTTCCCTGCCGGGACTTTCTGGCTATGAAGAGCCGGTGCGAGAGGTCATCTCTCGTGAATGGCAACCGCTGGTGGATGAACTCAGCGTGAGCCGGTTGGGCAGTTTACATGCCCTCAAACGCGGCATCTCCCCCGAACCGCGCCCGCGCATTTTGCTCGCCGCACACATGGATGCCATTGGGATGATGGTCACCCGCATTACCCCGGAAGGGTTGATCGCCTTTACCGAAGTGGGTGGACTGGATCCGCGCATCCTGCCCGCTCAGCCGGTGCGGGTGTTCGGCAAAGAGCCGCTGCGCGGCGTAATCGTCCAGCCTTCTGACCGGCTGCTTCCCCCTTCGCAAAAAGGTAAACCGGTGGAGATGAAGCATTTGCTCATTGATACGGGCTTGCCTGCGGAGGAAGTGCGCCGTCTGGTGAAAATTGGCGATCCTGTTGCTTTCGATACCGAACCTCTCGAACTGCCCGATGAATTGATTTGCGGACATACCCTCGACAATCGCGCTTCGGTTGCCGCGCTGACGGTCTGTCTGCAAACGCTCCGGCGGGCAACCCACGACTGGGATGTGTATGCGGTTGCCACGGCACAGGAAGAAGAGACCCTGGGCGGCGGGTTGACCTCGCCGTTCGAAATTCGTCCCACCCTGGCGATTGCCATTGATGTCACCTTTGCCAAAGGACCGGGCGTCAATGACTACCGCGGCAAGACCCTGGACGGCGGTGTGGTGCTGGGCTGGGGTCCGCAGTCGCATCCGCGTGTTTTTGATGACCTGAAGGCGCTGGCAGAGCATCTGGATATTCCCTTTGAGATTGAGGTGTACCCGCGCGCTTCCGGCACCGATGCCTACGCCATGCAAATTGTGGCAGAGGGTATTCCCACCATGGTGGTGAGCATCCCCCTGCGGTACATGCATACGCCGGTTGAGGTGGTCTCGCTCAACGATATCCGGCGGGTGGGCAGATTGCTGGCGGAGTATATTCTGCGATTGACCCCTGAAGATGTCCAGAAGATTACATGGGAGGAGGCATAACGATGAGCCCTGCAACTTCTGCCCCTCAAATTGGCGAGAATCAGATCGCTTTACTGGAAAAACTTTCCAACGCCTGCGCTGTCTCCGGCGATGAAGCCCAGGTGCGCAGGATTGTCCTTGAGGAAATCAAACCCTTTGCCGATGATCTGCGCGTGGATGCGCTGGGCAATGTGCTGGCGGTGCGCAAAGCCCGTACCCCTGGCGCCCTGCGGGTGATGGTGGATGCGCACATGGATGAAGTCGGTTTTATGATCGTCGAAGATGACAAGGACGGGCTGTTCCGCTTTGTTGCTGTGGGTGGAATTGACGAGCGCACCCTGCCCGGAAAGAAGGTGCTGGTCGGTTCAGAGAATGTCCCCGGCATCATTGGAGCCAAACCCATCCATCTTGCTGAAGAAGGCGAAACTGAGCGCAAAATTCCTCTTGAGTCCTTGCGCATTGATGTGGGCTTGAAAGGCGGAAAGAAGGTCAGGGTGGGCGACCGTGCCACCTTTGCCACCCGTTTCTGGCAATCGGGAGTGGCGCTGTTTGGCAAGGCGCTGGATGACCGTCTGGGTGTAGCCACATTGATTGAACTGTTCAAGAATCCTCCAGAAAACATTGAACTGCTGGCGGCGTTTACCGTGCAGGAAGAGATTGGCTTGCGCGGTGCCCGTCCGGCGGCGTATGCTTTTAACCCTCAACTTGCCGTTGCCCTCGATTCGACCCCGGCGAACGATCTGCCCGTCTGGGATGGCAGTGAAAACATCTTCTACAACACCCGCCTCGGAGGGGGTCCTGCCCTCTACGTTGCCGATTCTGCCACGCTCTCCGATCCGCGGCTGGTTCGGCATTTTGCCCAGACCGGCGAACAGATGGGGATTCCCTTCCAGTTCCGCCAGCCCGGCGGGGGCGGCACCAATGCCGGTGCAATTCACCGCGTCCGCGAGGGCGTTCCTTCCCTCTCGGTCTCGGTGCCGGGACGGTACGCGCACACTGCCGTGATGCTGGCGCGTCTGGATGACTGGCAAAACACGCTGGCTCTGGTGTATCATGCGCTCTCACGTCTGGAGCCGGGCATCCTTCAGCGTTGAGTTTCGTCACTGTTTCGACCCTGCAATCATAGAACGGAGAAAGAAAAGCCATGAAAGCATTAATCCAAAAACTGGTGGAAACCGTTGGACCTTCCGGCTACGAAGAAAAGGTGCGCGAGGTGGTGCGCGCGGAAATCGAAGGCTGGGTGGATGAAATGAAAGTGGATGCGCTGGGCAACCTGATTGCCCGCAAAGGCACCCGCACGGAAGGCGGGATGCGCATTGCTCTCTCCGCCCACATGGATGAAATTGGCGTGATTGCCACTCACGTGGATGAAAACGGCTTCGTGCGCTTTACGACCATCGGCGGCGTTTCCCCGCGCACCTGTATTGGCGGACGGGTGCAGTTCCTTAACGGCGTGCGAGGGGTCATTTACATGGAAAGTCTGGAAAGCGCTACTGCCCTGCCCACCCTGGATCAACTGTATATTGATGTGGGGGCATCCAGCCGCGAGACCTGCCCGGTAAAGGTGGGCGACATCGCCGCTTTTGACCGGCCATTCCTGGACCTGGGCGGTCGTCTGGTCTCCAAAGCCATGGATGACCGCATCAGCGTGGCGGTGATGATTCAAGCCCTGAAGGAATTGACTGCCACCCCGCATGAATTGTATTTCATCTTCAGCACACAGGAAGAGGTGGGGCTGCGCGGTGCCACCACAGCGGCTTACGGGGTAGATCCCGAACTGGCGCTGGCGGTAGACGTGACCCGCACCGGTGACACTCCCAAAGGCGTCAAGATGGAAGTGGCGCTCGGTAAAGGTCCTGCCATCAAGGTGCGCGACAGCGGCATGCTTTCCGATCCGCGGGTGGTGCGCTGGATGGTGGAGACGGCGGAAAAAGCCGGTATCCCGTATCAACTGGAAGTGCTGGAAGGCGGCACTACCGATGCCCGCGCCATGCAGTTGACCCGCGCCGGCGTGCCTGCGGGATGTCTATCCATCCCAACCCGCTACATTCACAGCCCTTCTGAAATGGTGGATTATCAGGATGTTCAACTGTCGGTGCGCTTGCTGGTGGCTTTGCTGAGCGCTCCGGTTACACTGAAATGAGCCCTGTTTTTCCCTGCAGACGAGCATTTTTAACGCATTGCCTGAAGCCCTTCAGGTGGGTGGTTGTTTTACTCCTGATGGCGTTTCTGGTCTTAAGCGGCTGTTTGCCATCGTGGGGGACATCGCCGACTTCCACTCCGCTTCCACCCACATCTACGGCGATACCCGTCATCAGTCCGACGCCCTCGGCTGAGAGTTCTGCTACGCCAGCAGTCAGCAAACCGCTGGTCATCTGGTTGCCGCCGCAGTTTGATCCCGAAAATGGCAGTCGAGCAGGAAATCTCCTTAAGGAAAGGTTGACGGCGTTTGCACAGGAGAATCAGGTAGAGATCAAAGTGCGCCTGAAAGCCGTGAGTGGACCGGCTAGCCTGCTGGAATCGCTCATCCTTGCCAGCGCTGCCGCTCCTGCCGCATTACCTTCGGTGGTGGTGTTATCCCGGGAAGATCTGGAAAATGCCGCTCTCAAGGGTGTCATTTATCCGCTGGATGGGCTGAGCACAGCCATTGATGCCTCGGACTGGTTTGAGTATGCCCGTGAACTGGCTCTGGTACAGGGTTCGGTGTATGGTTTGCCCATGGCGGGCGATAGTTTGGGGCTGGTGTATCGTACCGGAAATTTGCCGCGTGCCCCTGATTCGTGGCAGGAAATCCTGGATCAACGCTATACCCTCACCTTTCCGGTGCAGGAAAGCAAGAGTCTGACCACCCTGGCCCTGTATCTCTCGGCAGGTGGAGACAATCAGGATACTCAGCGGCGTCCCCTTCTGGAAGAAGAGCCATTGACCACGGTGTTTACATGGTATCGCAATGCCGTGGAACGGGCAGTTATTCCGATCTGGACGACTCAGGTCGAAACGTATTCTCAGGCATGGCAGGCATATCAGGATAAACGCACCATGATGGTGGTTGCCTGGGCGAGCACCTATCTTTCAGATTTCCCCCCCGACTCGCTTTTTTCCCCTTTGCCTTCGATGGGCGATGCTCCTGCCAGTCTGGCGACAGGATGGATTCTGGCTGTGGCTGAACCCGATCCGCAGCGCCGTGCGCTGGCAGCGCGTTTGTGCGAGTGGTTGACGCAGAGCGACTTTTCCGGTGCCTGGAGCGAAGCCGTCGGCGCGCTGCCGGTTCGCCCCAGTTCGTTCCCTCTGTGGAAAAATCAATCCTTCGTCCCTGTATTTCAGCGCATGGCGGAAACTGCTCGACCTATTCCTTCAAATGATGTGATTGCCGTGCTGGGACCGGTTTTGCGGGAGAGCACCCTGGAAGTCCTGCAGTTAAAGACCCTTCCGGCACCTGCCGCCCAAAACGCGGTGAAAAAGGTTGCCACTCCGGGGGTAAAATGAACGATAATTCCTCTTCGACCATTTCTTATCGCGATTTCCGTGTGTTTGCTCTGCTGGGAGTGTTGTTGTTTTTTCTGTTCCTTTCTCTGGGGGCGAATGTGCTTCAGACTTCCTCCTTGGACGCAACCCCCACGCCAGAAAGTGCCCTGGTTTCTCCCACGGTGACTCCACTTCCACCGGAGTATCTGGATAACTACGCTCAAACCACCGGTATTATTCTGGCGACCGCGGTGATTGTGTTGATTGTGGTGGGGAGTGTGTTGTATGGCTTGCTGTCCAATAAAAAACGCTGAAAAGGTTTTCATTGTGACCCTCTCTTGAGATATAATCTCTTCAAGGAGGGTGGAGGGAAGGATGGGCTGGTATCCGCGCATTCCAACGGGTGAACTCTCACTGTATCGGGCAATTCCAAAGGTGGAACTGCACCGTCATCTGGAAGGGTCTCTGCGTCTGGAGACACTTCTGGATATTGCCCGTCAGCACGGTCTGACCATCCCTCAAACGCATTTCCATTCTCTGGTGCAAATGCAGCGGGATGAGCCGCTCACCTTTACCAATTTCCTCTCCAAATTCCAGACACTGCGCATGTTTTACCGCTCACCGGAGGTGATTCGCCGGATTACCCGTGAAGCCATTGCGGATGCTGCTGCGGAAAATGTGCGCTACCTGGAACTGCGCTTCACACCGGTAGCGTTGAGCCGCTTGCAGGGGTTTTCTTACGATGAGGTGATGGACTGGGTCATTCAAAGCGCCGAGGAAGCCAGCCGGGAATACCATATCAAGACTCGTCTGATTGTTTCGGTCAACCGCCATGAACCGGTGGATCTGGCGGCGCAAATTGTTGAGTTTGCCATTCAGCGCCGGGATCGCGGTATTGTAGGCTTTGATCTGGCAGGGAACGAGGTGGAATTTTCGGCGCTGCCCTTTGAAGAGGTTTTCCATGAGGCGCAAAAGAATGGTTTGCATCTCACAGTCCATGCCGGAGAATGGGGCGGCGCTGAAAACGTGCTGGAAGCGATTGAATTTCTCGGCGCAGAACGGATCGGTCACGGAGTCAAGGTTCTGCAAAGTTCCAGAGCCCTTCAGGTAGCGCGGGAGCGAGGGGTTGCCTTTGAGGTGTGCATCACCAGCAATCATCAGACGGGTGTGATTGGTGCTGTTCATCAACATCCCCTGCCGCGCATGCTCCAGGAAGGCTTAAAGGTCACGATTAATACCGATGATCCGGGCATCTCGCGCATTACCCTCACCGATGAGTACCGGGTGGCACTGGAAGAACTGGGAATGCCCGTCTCCATGTTTAAAGAAACGGTATTAAATGCCGCACGGGCGAGTTTTCTGCCTCCTGAAGAACGTCAGTCTCTGGTAGAGATGCTGGAACCTGAACTGAATCGTGCGTTACAATGGCTTTAAAGGGAAAGCCTTTATGCCCCATTTTTTGATTTCCAATGATGATGGCGTTCATGCGCCGGGCATTTTAGCCCTCGCTCAGGCGCTCATGCCGCTGGGCAGGGTGACGGTGTTTGCCCCCGACCGCAACTGGTCGGCTTCGGGGCATGATAAAACCATGGATCGTCCCCTGCGGGTGCGCGAAACCCACCTTGCCGATGGCACCCCTGCGTTGACTTCGGATGGCTCACCTGCCGATTGCGTCGCGCTTGCCTTGCTGGGGGTGGTGCAGGAACCGGTGGATCTGGTGGTCACTGGCATTAACGCCGGGGAAAACCTCGGACAGGACATGACCTATTCCGGAACGGTGACGGCTGCGATGGAGGGAGCGCTTGCCGGGTTGCCGGCTGTGGCGGTCTCCATGAAACTGCCTGCCAATGGCAGCAGACCGGATTTCACCGCCGCTGCGCACATTGCTCGCCGGGTGGTGGAGCGGGTGCTGCGCTTTGGTTTGCCGCCCCGGGTGGTGTTGAATGTCAATGTGCCGCCCCTGCCGCTCGAACAAATCAAGGGGATCCGCATCACCCGGCTGGGAGAGCGCATTTACCGCGACGCTCTGGTGACCCGTCTCGACCCTCGCCAGAAACCATACTACTGGATTGGCGGGGAGCCGCCGGACGGAATTCCTGAAGAGGGCACGGATATTGGGGCACTGGCGGAGGGATATGCTTCTGTCACCCCTCTGCACCTGGACCTGACTCTGTACAGTCTGATTGAACCGCTCCGTCAATGGAACTGGGAGGAAGATTAATCCGTTTTCGTTCCAGAGGTGTACCGCTGTGGAAAATCGGCGGGGGTGTGCTTTGCCTGCTTGTCGTCCTGACTGCATGCGCCGCCCCGCCGACACCTGCACCGCCCAGTCCCACTCCCAGTCCTTCACCCACCCACACGGCAACCGTGACCCCTTCCCCAACGGCTACCTTCACTCCCACCCCTACTGCTACACCAACCCCTACCCCCACACCGGTGCGTGCAGGCACGCCGTTTGCTTCCGACCCGCAGGGGATTCTCGAAATCAACCTTGAGCAGGTGGTAGAACTGGCACGCTGGGGGTATGGTTCCAGCCGCGATATCGCTCTCTCGCCCGATGGAACCTGGCTGGCGGTGGCAACCCGCCTGGGAGTGGTTCTGTACCGCGCCAATCCCTTGACGTTCTTTACCCTGTTGAACGTCTGGGAGCCTCTTCAGGTAGCATTTTCTGCCGATTCACAGCGGCTGTACATTGCCAGCCAGGGGATTGAAGAATGGGATCTTACCACTATGCAGCCAGAACGGACTTTTCCGTCTGAGGGAGCCTCTCGGGCAATGGAGATGATCCTTTCCAGGGATGAACAAACCCTTGCCCTGCTTTACCCTGACCCCATCGGGAAAAGCGCTGCATGGCTGGAACGCTGGGACCTTTCCAAAGGTGCGCTTACGGCAACTCTGCGCCTGCCCTCGCCGGGTTCAGCGGTGCGAGAGGTGGCGCTCTCGCCCGACCTGAACCATGCCGCGCTCCACGGTGGCGGTCTGGTGCAGGTAGTCAATGCCCGCACCGGCGACCCGCTGACGTTGCTCCCGGCTTCGCAATCGCCGCCGGGAAAGATGACTTTTTCACCGGACGGCTCCTTGCTGGCGGTGGCATATCCGGATCAGCGTTACGATTTTCAAAACACGAACCGGATTGAAGTCTTTACCGTCCCGCATGGGGTGCGGCAGTTTACCTACCGTCTTTCGGGCGGTGAGGGAAAAGATCAGGCCCTGATCAGTCTCGCGTATAGCCCTGCAGGAGATTTTCTGGCGGCGGGGTTTGCCAACCGCGTGGTGCGTCTCTGGCAGGGGGTGGGTTTACCGCGCATGACCCTGCAGGGTGAAACCGAACCGGCGCAGTTGCTTTTCTCACCCGATGGCGCCCGTCTGGTTTCTTCTGGCGTGGATGTCTGGGAGATTGCCTCTGGCGAGCGTCTGG
>OGCI01000342.1_pt1 | contig 57475 bp, 39 predicted proteins | sample 1570021 | NCBI WGS metagenome assembly OGCI01 (sample SAMN06264664, study PRJEB24512) | hot springs metagenome | isolation source: Hot spring water | place: South Africa: Tshipise | collected 2015-06-21
CTTCACCTTAATCTGGGTGTTCGACCACGACACGTAGGATGAGGCTTTCACGCTACCGAATTTCACGTACGATGAGCCTCTTGTCGCGCCGAAAGCGCTTCCATATATCGTCACCGTTGTCCCCACGCGTCCGGAGGTAGGGGAGATTGATGAGATCGTGGGCATCACGCTGAATGTCTTTGAGTTAGAGGTTCCTCCTGGGGTCGTGACCGTTACAGAGACTTTCCCCGAAATCCCTCCGGGCACCTTCACCTTAATCTGGGTGTTCGACCACGACACGTAGGATGAGGCTTTCACGCTACCGAATTTCACGTACGATGAGCTCGTCATCTCACAGAAATTGTCGCCATAAATGGTGACCGTTGCTCCCTTCTGACCTGCTGGGGGAGAGATTGAGTTGAATACCGGAGGTTGCATGGTTGATTCTAATATCGTGAAACCGGAAACAAGAGGTTCCGGATTTTGCGTTCCCGTCAGAACGTTTATGTTGCAAACCCCGAAAGATATGTCAGGTGGGATGGTCACGTCGGCGATAGCTCTGGATGAATCAATGACTTGCGTTGAGTTCACCACGACACCCGTGTTTGAAAATACCGCTTTGCTTAATCCGTTCACGAAACTTGTGCCTGATCCGGATATCTCGACCTGGATCCGCGTTCCTCTGAGAGCGGTGGCAGGGCCGCAGAAGGTTATTGACGGGTAATTGGCTGCACCTTTCATGATGACGCCTATATTAACAACGGTCGGAAAAAGTCCACCTTTAGTTCCTGCATCACCGACCGCAAGAATGTTTGCCGCGTCAAGCGCGGTTATGCCCCTGAATACGCATAAACACCAGGTCTGCTCGAAATTCCATGTCGCGCCGGCATCGCTTGTGCTTAAAATGACGCCCTTGCTTGCCGCAAGATAGATTCTGTTCGCGTCAACGGCTGCGATTGACCCGAACCATTCAAAAGTGCCGCTTGGAATCTGGGTCCAGGAAGCCCCACCGTTCGTCGTCTTGAGGATTACACCATTCTGACCGGCGGCAAAGACAGTTGAAGGTCCTAGAGCCAAAACGGCGTGCAGTTCCGATGTCACCCCGCTTGATTGCGACACCCATATGCTTCCGCCGTTTGTCGTTTTCAGTATGGTACCCCCTACGCCTACAGCGTATGCTGTGTTTGAGTCAACGGCGCTTACAGCCATTAAATCTACGCTCACGCCGCTTACCTGTGAATTCCAGCTTGCGCCCCCGTCGGTTGTTTTAAGTATTGTCCCATTGTATCCAACAACCCACGCGGTGCTCTCGTTTACGGCAGATATGCCACGCAAAGCCTTGTTCGTTCCGCTCGTCTGGGTACTCCAGCTTGCCCCGCCGTCGGTTGTTTTGATGATTACGCCATCCCAGCCAACCGCCCAGGCAACCCGCTCACTGAGCGCTGTAACGCATCTTAGCGCCGCGGTAGTGTTGCTTGTTTGCACGCTCCATGTAAGACCGCCGTTTGAAGTCTTAAGCACCAGACCATTCACACCGACAGCCCAGGCGCAGGAACTGCTTCCGGCATCCACGCTTGTGAGTATGCTGATAAAGTTTATCAAAAGGTTTAACCAGGTATCCCCCCCGTTTGTGGTCGAGAAGATAGTCCCGTACTCACCGACAACCGTGGCGCGCTCGGTGTTTGTCGCCTTGACACAGGTAAGGATCTCGGAAGTGCCGCTCGGTCGGGATATCCAGTTTTCGCCGCCGTCGGTCGTTCTTAGCACAAGGCCGAACCATCCCGCAATCCACGCATTACTTACATCAACCATATCAACACTTTCAAGGGCGTTGGTTGTTCCGCTCGTTTGGGATATCCAGTTTTCTCCTCCGTTTACCGTCTTTATGATGGTCCCAGAATCGCCAACAGCCCAAACGGTGTTTCCATCGACGGAATCAACCCCTTGCAGGTTTGTGAATATCCCGGTGGACAGCCTGGTCCAGGAACTCCCCCCGTTTACGGTTTTTAACACTACGCCACCGTAGCCGACAGCGTATGCGGCAGAGGAACTGACAGCGATTATGTCCATCAGGTCTGAACTCACGCCGGAAGCCTGAGGAATCCAGTTGATGCCGCCGTTTGTGGTTTTGAGAATCTTTCCTCCATCTCCAACCGCCCAGGCGGTCGAGGAGTTGACCGCGCAAACTCCCCAGAGGTTTAGAGCGGTCCCGCTTGCCTGCGCGCTCCATGACCAGCCCCCGTCGGAAGATTTCAGGATTGTTCCAGAGCCGCCCACAGCCCATGCAGTGTTGTCTTTGGACAGGCAAACGTCGTACAGGTTTTGGGTGGTGGGTGATCTGGAAATCATCCAGTCTGCGGCTCCGTTTTGAGAGAAGAAAATGCTGCCATAGTGCCCGACCGCCACAATGTGTTGCGGGTTTGAGTTTGAAACGTCTACTCCGGTGATGTGGTTCGCATGAGGAAAAGGCGCCTGCCAGGACCACCTTAAAGAACTATCGGAAGATGCTTTCGCTTTGGAAATGTGAGCAGATTTATATGTAGCTAAAGAAAGTGCGCCTGTTAGAGCAAAAATGACCAAAACAGTAAACACCTTTTTAGTTTCCTTTTGGAAAACCAATTTGAGTCTAATTCTTTCATCAACCCCTCATTACGATTTTTCCCAAATTTTATAAAGTCCGGATTGGGCAAAATTGGGATTTTCGTATCAATAGGTTTTCAAACACGGCCCGGCAAAAAATTATAACACCGAATCACCCTCGTTACTGTGGTGGTAGATATGCTGTATTTGTATGAAGGAGAGTTCCCCAAACTCCCAATTCGATTTACTTCAAGTTTAATTGTGCTTACGTGAATATAAGCGCAGAATGACAGCGAGAAAGCATAAACGGATTTTCTGAAAGGATTCTCATCTTAGCCATGTACAATTTCAGCCTTTATGCGATAGCTTTCGAAGCGCTCTCCGATCGTATTACCCGAGGACGAGACTGTAAATTGAGCCTAAGGCGAGCGATTAACAGAAGCAGACCGGTCCGCGATCGCAGACTAAGACTTATTTACTTTCACGACGTTTGGACATCTTCCTGTGTCAAAGTGACAAAGGTGGCCGAAGTCGCAAGTTACCTGTGTACCTTAACGTGTTTCTACCTTTTCAAACCCGCCAGAAATTTTCCTGCCTACCACTACGAGGTCGAAAGCGAGAGACGGTGCGATTCTTCCCATCTCCATAGCTATTTTGTAAAGCCCTGAGTGTTGGGGTCCCGCGAACCTTGCGGTCAGCAGGTCCAGCCTTTCGGGGCGCGGTCTCCACCAGTTGATCAAAAATTCGAGATATATTCCTGTTTTTTCAATCATTTCAAATCCGTTGGTTTTGAGAAGTGACCTCAATTCCTTCAAGTTAAATTCCTCTAAGTGTTCGTGATGTACTGGCATTCGTTCACCTATTGCTTTCGCGAGAAGCCTGTCTCTGTTAGGTGTTGTGAGGATAAGTATTCCGCCCGATTTCAGCACCCTTCCCCATTCCCGCAGAACCGAAGCTGGATCTGTCATGTGTTCTATTATTTCTCCCGCGTAAAGGACATCGAAATAACCGTTTTCCCAGGGAAGACTCTTGGCGTCAGCCAACACCCAGTTATATTCCGGTTTTAATATTTTCATCTTGTCCAAAGCGGGAGCGTCGATATCACAGCAGGTTATCTCGAAATCCCAGTTCTCGCCTATAAGAAAAAACATGCTGTAACCTGACCCAACATCCAGGACGCGGTTTTGCGGCTTTATATACTTTTTAAAAATCCTTGAGAGAGTCCGCATTCTTGCCTGGTGAAAAAAGAGAAAAAAAGGATGTTCGGCTTCCGGGGACTTGCGGTATGAGTCTTTATGCGTTTCACGCTCGTAGTAATTTTTCAAAAGAGATTCTTCCGTGATTCTGAGATTGTAGGGTGAAGTGTAATCAGCTGAGCTTAAAATCATTCTAAAAAGCGGAGTAAGGGCTGCTTTTCCCAGCTTATACGAACGAGGCTTTATGCTCCTGCCATCGTTCGTCTTGACGGTAAGGGCGTCCTGGTCGGATGGGGGTATCTTGAGCTCAAGGACATGGTCACCCGAGGGAATATCGATAAAATCCCATCTCGCGCAAATGTTCTCTGGTTGCAGGTTATCTTCACTTTCTCCAAAAGGAATGATGGTTGCTGAGAATTCATGAGAGTCCTCATCTAAAAAGAATCTCACCGATGCCTTTTCTCCGTTTACCCTTATGAAATCATCATCCCTTACGGTCAACCCGTCACCCCATTGCCATTTCGATGATTTGCTTAAGCCTCGCCTTTGTTTTTTCGCGCGAGAAAAACTCAAGCCTCTCTTTCTCCGCATTTATTATTTTTTCCCGCAGGTCCCGGCGTTCCCTTATGAGCTCTATCATATCGCCTATCATCGGAAAAGCTTTTTCCCGGAAAAGGATGCCCGATCCTCCCAGTGTTTCTTCCACCGCCGTTGAGGAATAAGCGAGTATCGGAATGCCAAAAGCCATGCACTCGACGAGAGGCACGCAAAATCCCTCATGCTCGCTCATTGATAAAAAAAGGTCGCTTGACGCATACAGCGAGGCGAGTTTTTCGTCGGAAATCCGCCCTGTCAGGTGAACCGCATCCGAAATATCGAGGATGTCCTCGAGCCATCTAAGCTCCTCATCATATCTCTCAAGCCAGGAGGCGCCGACCACCACCAGTGAGGAACGAGGGTTCACGCATGTTTTGTAATAATAAAAGGCTTTCATAAGGTCCTCAATTTTCTTATTGGGCACAATTCGCCCAACGAAAATAATCCTGTAAGTCCCATCTTTTTGTTCTTCCCCGATCCCGCCTGCCTTCTCCAAGAGTCGATGATAGTTCACGAAAATAGGCAGGACAAAAGTCTTCTCTGGTTCAAATCCGAACTCAATCAGCTCGTTTTTATTAAACTCGGAGTCGCCCACGGCAATGTCGCATGCCATCAAATCCTTGATTGTTTCCCTGCCCAGCCTGAGCAGTCCGGCAACCCCGGTGTCGTATGCCTCAAAGAACTCCGGCGGCGTAATGTTGTGATAGATGAGGATTTTTCTGTTTTTCGAACTAAGAAAAAGACGGATGTTGGGTGTGTAAATTGAGTAATGATAGATAAGGACATCTTCCTTGTTTTGCATATACTCTTGATAACTTTTGTCGGGGAAAGCCACGCTTTTGCCGAACTCATCCATCGTGCCTGCGAAAACCCTCGATTCATGGTTCCATTCCTCCAGGGTTGTGTGTATCTGGAGAACATGATTGCTGACAGCGTCCCCGTATTCCATTCTCGCGCATATCTGATGTATTCTCATCGAACCCCCAGAGCTTCTTTGAAACGAGCCATCACGGAATCCCAGTTATACTTGGCAAGGACGTAGTTTCGCCCAGCTTCGCCGAGCGCGCGGGCAAGGGCGCGATTGCTCAAGAGTATTTTTAAAGCTTCCGCGAACTCGCCGTAACCTTCGAAGGTTATGCCGCCGCCGCTCCTTTTAACATGCTCGCGGGTAACAGGGCACCCGGCGTTTACCATTGCCGGTTTTCCGCACAGCCAGGACTCGAGCAGTACAATGGAAAGGCTTTCGTTAATGGAAGGTTGACAAAACAGGTAAGAAGCCGCGTAGCAATCCCACTTCTCCTTTTCATTTACCATTTCAAGGTCGAATATTGCGTCGAGACAATCATGGGGTATATCAACTTTTCCAGAACCTATCAGCACAAGGGAGAGACTTCCTTTGTTTTCCTGCAGGAATCGCCTGAAGTATCTAATAAGCAGCGGGGTTTGCTTTCCTTCTTCCCGCCTGCCCGCGTAAAGGACGAAATCGCCTCTGATGGGATAGCGGTTGAAGAAAGCGGCCGAATCCCTTTTCGGCCTATTAAATCCCAAACCTACCACCATGCCTTTTACGCCCGGACCGAGAATTTTTTTTGCCAGGGACATCTCGGCGTGACTGTTGAAAAGAATTCCGCGCACGGAAAAAAGGGTTTTCTTGACGGAGGACATGTATGCGTAAGGCTCATCGTGAAGGCAGGGAATGATGTATGATTTTTGCGGAAAAATGCGTGCCGCCGCGTGTGTAGTTCCAAAAAGATAAGGAAGCAAGATTATGTGCGTAAACGCGCCTCCCTCCCGTTTGAGATAATTGATTAGGTCGGGGCTTGAAACGACGGAGGAAAGCCAGCGCTCCTCGTCTTTCTCGGGCAGGACCTCTCCATTGGCGATTCTCCATCCCAGTCTGGCCACCCGGGGATCGGTGATTTTTGTTTCCGCTTTGAAGCGTATGACCTCAACCGAGTTTAGAATTTCACGCCCCTGCGGATAATGGTTCTGCCAAGTGTGATGATCGCGCGCGCAGGTTGTTAACACTGTTGCCCGTGTGCCTCTGCGCGCAAGCTCTTCGGCAAAGCGGCGCGCGAGTTCCTCCGCGCCGCCTACCACTTCCCTCCCGTAGCGAGGAACGACGAACAGTGGGCGGAACTCAGAAGAACTATGGCGGCTCAACTACTCCTCCACGACTTTTTGGGCTGATGCCACAAAACCTTTGGCCTTTCCTTCGTTTTCGGCTGACGTAACCTTGACGTTTGTAAACCCGACATTTTCGAGCGCGGAGCAGACAACTCCTTTCGAACACCAGGGAGACAGCGGTGAGCCGCTGGCAAAAGACCTCACGAGAATCGCGATCGAGCCGCCGGGTTTGAGAGCGAGATACGACCCGCGCAGAACTCTCAAAAGCCGCTCGGGGCGTAGCCAGAAAGAGAGCTCAGTAACCAATATCGATTCGATGGTGTTCTCGCTTATCCTCTCAAGGAATACCGTGGGAGCCTCTTCGAACTTCTTGTATTTCGGTCCATCAATGTTCCATGAGTCGCACGCCGAAACTCTCACGGTTCCAATACCTTCCGCCTGGAGTCTTTCCGCAAGTGACCGGGGGCAGGCGCCGAGGATGAAAATGGTAGCCGAGCCCTTGAATGAACTTACGCAGTGCTCGTACAAAAACACCGACTCATCAGGGTCAGTCATGGATTCTGAAAGAGAACACAGGTCTTCCTCGTCCGCTTTTTCCTGCGCTCTCCTGGCGAGCGCCTCTTTTCTTATCGCGCTCAAAGCGCTTGCCACGTGCCTGTTAAAAATTGACTGCTTCCGAATTATGGGACCGACCGCAATCCTTGCCCAGAATCTGAATATTCGTTTCAGAAAAACGACCACCGGCGCGAGCAATTTTTTCTGCGTGGCGATCGGATAAGCGGGTGTCACTTCCCAACTTGAGAGGGCTTGTTCCGTGGAGTAATGAAGAGTCTCTAAAGATGAGGGCGACCCTGGAGCTTCACCCGGTTTTGGTTGGGTTTCGAGCATCGCCTCCACCTGGTCGTTATACAAACCGGATGAGCGTCTTTCTTCAACCCTTCTTTTAATTTCAGCGGAAAGCCACTCAGGGTCTATGCCGCTTCCTTCGAAAATGAATCTTTTATCCAGGGACAAATGGCACCTCCGGGGATGGCTCACGCGAATATCAAGGGACGTAGTATGAGGATTATATCACGGCGAAAGCTCAATCTGTTGACGCTTCAGACAGCACTTTAATTCCTGAGATCTTGAGTTTAGCGTGCGCGGTCTTATTGGGCATCGCAGGAGCGCACGTTCGGTAAATCGGTAGTTCAATCCGCTTGAAGGAAATAAATTTCGCCGGTTGAAACTCTAAATCAGAAGTATTTAAACCGTATATAAGAAGAAAAACCGGTTGAACGCGAAGTTTTTGTGGAACTTGGAGGATATGAGCGTGTGCTAAACTTGCCTGGAAACCAGCAGGGCGAAAGAGAATGTCCGCAAGATATTTGAGGAAAAAGACGCTTAATGGTTGATGGGGGGCAATACGGTTGAAGTGTCTTCACATAATTCACCGATACTGGCCGGCTCTCGGCGGCTCGGAAAAATATTTCACCGAGATAAGCGAGAGGCTTCATGCGGATGGCAACAAGGTTGTCGTATATACGACAGACGCAATAGATATCCAGCATTTTTGGCTCAAGGATAAGGAAAGGATAAACAAGCCTTATGAGATGAAAAACGGGGTTGAGATAAGGCGTTTCAAAGTAAGAAAAATTCCCAAACACCCAATAGCCCAGAAATTCTTATCAAAAATTCCCGGAACCGTGACAAAATCCCTTCTGTCTTTTCCTTCTCCGCTGGTGCCAGGGATGTTGCTCGAGATTCAGAGAGCGCAAAAATTCGACATAGTGCATGCCACCGCGCTTCCTTACGATTCTATACTTTACGTTGCTTACGCTATCGCGAAAAGGCAGAATATCCCCCTTATATACTCCCCGTTCATCCATCTCGGCGAGGAAGAGAATGATGAGGTCAGAAAAAACTATACCCGCAAGCATCAACTCAAGCTTTTAAGCAGGGCGGACAAAGTGATTGTTCAGACCCCAATCGAAAGAGATTTTCTTCTCGGAGCCGGTTTCAGCGCTGAGAAAATATTGTTGCTCGGCATGGGCATAAACCCTTCAGAGTTGGAAGGCGGTAAAGCCAAGAGATTCAGGGAAAAATACGGAATTGCTGGACCAATCGTTTGCTACATCGGTCCGAAAACTTACGATAAGGGAACTTTCCACCTGGTGAATGCGATGAGTAAGTTGTGGGACGCTGGTGATCCTTCGACTTTAATTCTCGCCGGAGCCGAGATCGAGGACTTCAAAAATTTCTTTTCAAAGTTGGGAAATGAAATTCGTTCCAAGTGCCTTCTGCTCGATTACGTTACGGATGATGATAAACGGGACCTCCTTGACGTAGCGAGCGTTCTGGTTCTTCCATCAAGGTCTGATTCTTTCGGTATAGTGCTTCTGGAGTCATGGTTTTACGCAAAACCAGTCATTGGGGCAAGGGCGGGAGGCATCCCCGGTGTTATCAGGGACGGTGTTGATGGCATACTTGTGCCTTTCGGGGATGAGAAAGAACTGGCGGTTGCCATAAGGAAGACTCTGGTGGACCGTGCGTTTGCGAGAAAACTCGGACTTGCGGGTAGAGAGAAGGTGCTTCAGGAATTCACCTGGGATATGAAATACAAAATTGTGAAATCTCTATACGAGGAAGTATGCGGGGTGAGTTGATTGCTTCAGAAATCAAATGAGGTCAAGCGATTGATGGATGAGGTCAATAGAGTCATTTCTTCGCCGTCAAGGCTTGTTGGCGAAATCTCAAGCGACAGGCGCCCACGGTACCCCAACGTTTCATTCATTTATCCCCCGAAATCAAATTCCTTCAAGAGGGAACTCGATAGAATCTCTTACTCTTGGGAGATAGAAAGCGAGATAGAGATAGGGTCGAAGCGAAAATTTGTGGGCTGGTTTGCCGTGCTTTTTAAGCGTTTGGTTCGCGTTCCTCTGGCATGGTACTTAAACCCGATTGTTGAGCAGATTAGAAGGTTCAACATGCTTGTGACCAGAGCGTTTCATGAAGTAAGCCACGCGCTTGACGATTTGGAGAAGCGTATCGGGGAACTTGAGGCGAGAGTATCAAGGCTTTATGAATCAGAAGGTGAGAGTTTGGGTGCCGAAAGCTTTCGCGACCTTGAAGGTGGTGAGAGATGAGCGCCTGCAGGCCTGTAAGCGTGATAGTACTGACCTGGAACGGGCTTGAGTACACACAAAGGTGCATCGAAAGCATTTTTGAGAAGACAACCCATCCCCACTACGAAATCATTGTCGTGGACAACGGAAGCACTGACGGGACAGTTGAGTACTTAAAGTCTGTGGAGGGCGTCAAGTTAATAGAGAACAAAGAGAATCTCGGTTTTGTTAAGGGCAACAATGTGGGCATAAATAACACTTCCAACGATGTTGTTCTCATGAACAACGACACGGAGATCATCGAGCCCGATTGGCTTGAAAGAATTCAGAGCCTCGTCTACTCCTCACCCGACATCGGAATCGCGGGCTGCAGGTTGATAAACGGCGATGGTCTTCTGGTGCATGCCGGAACATATATGCCTGTGCCGAGTTACTGGGGTCAGGAGTATCCCGGAGGAGAGGTTGATATTGGTCAATACACTGCCGACAGGGAAGTGGAGGGGGTAATATTCGCCTGTGTTTATATAAAGAGGGCATTGATAGAAGCGGTGGGTCTGCTCGACGAAGACTACTTCTCATATTACGAGGACACTGACTATTGCTTGAAGGCTAAAGAGGCCGGGTTTAGGGTTTTCTGCTGCGGTAGCGTGACGGTGAAGCATTACGAGAATGTGTCGATTGCTTTGAATCGCGCCGATTTCTCCTCCAATTTCAAGCGCTCCAGGGATGTTTTCATATCCAAATGGGGCGAATACTTTACCGGGAAATACAGGCATAAGATAGGCTGGTGTTCCAGATTCACGCCCGGAAGTATGTTTTTCGAAATCAGCAGAAAAATGATTCATTCTCTTGACAGGGCAGGGGTGGACGTAAATCTTGGCGCAAGTTCCGAGGGGGAAAAGCTCGAGTTTGATGATTTCTTGCTTAACGAGATAAAAATGAAGGGTTGGGATAACGAAAGGGCGATAGTTCAGTTCTGCCCCGAAGAGGAATTGTCGCCCCGCATGGGGTCTTACAACATAGCCTACGTCTTCACCCCTTATAGCGATTTTGCCAAAAGTTTCGTTGACAGATTGAACAAGATGGATGAGGTTTGGGTTCCTTCAGAGTTCCAGAAGTGCGCTGCGATAGAATCGGGCGTCAAAAGAGACATTTTTGTTGTTCCTTTTGGTATTGACTTTGACTACTTCCACCCGCGGATAAAATCGTACCGCCTGCCGGGTAGATTTACTTTTCTATGCTCGACTGCCTGGGGGGATGAATCATGCGCGCAGGCGCTTGTGGAGGCTTTCGCGGAGGAATTTGAGGAAGGTGAGGATGTAGTTCTAATCATGAATATTGGATCCGGAACCCAGCGCGGTTCAGCCGTGAGTCGGGATGAAGGTGGACCGGACTTTGGATTGACGGGTCTTGAAAGAGATACTGAGCGGATGGGGATAACGCCCGGGAGAGCACATGTGGTTTTCCTTGTCGGTCAGGAGATTCCCGCATATCAAAGACCGAGCCTGATCAGGTCCGCTGACTGCGTTTTGGTGGTTGAAAGGAGTTCCGAAAACGCGCTCGATGTTTCTTCCTCCCTGGCTTGCGGGGTTCCCGCGATTGTTCTTGATTGGGGCTCGGCGGCTGAATTGGTCGACGGGCGTGCCGTTTACGGAGTGAAGTGCGCGCCTCTTTCCTCGCCATCTGCTGGGCTCACCTGGGCGGAAGCCGATAAGGATGATTTAAGGCGAAAAATGAGGGCAGCTTTTGAAAGCGGGGAGTCCCTAAACGCGGCGGCGTTCGAAAAATCCAAATGGGTTCAGTCCAAATACGGTTGGGAGTCTATCGCAAATCTGGTAGTCCGGCGTCTTGAAGAAATCGCTTGATTATTTCCAGCTTCTCAAATCCGAGTCAATTTTGAAAGGGATTTTGACCAAAAGCCATCTCGTTGAGGCGGAGCATGTCTAATTCAGGGACAGAGAAAAAGGAAATCGGGAGCGCGAGCGGAAGGATCGCGGGTTTCTTTTTGAAGCGCTGGCATATCCTTCTCATATGCGCGGTAACAATTTCCGCTTTTCTCGTGAGAATTCACTATCTTTCCCTTCATACCGAGTACACCGCTGATAGCTACTACTTTCTGATACTTGCAAGGTCGATAAGGGATAGCTTCTCATATACCGTAAGGGGCGCGGTGCACACCAAGTACCTCCCAGGTTTCCCGATCCTTATATGGCTTTTTGGTTATTTCACGGGAAATTTGGAAAAAGCGGCAAACCTTATCGCGGTAGTATCAGCCTCGCTTTGCGTTCCCCTGACGTATTTGATTGGCAAGGAGCTTTTCACGAAGGCAGCTGGAATTTCCGCCTGTGTGGTTTTGGCATTCATGCCGACTTTTTTGAGATGGACCTGCCTTCCAATGACTGAAGGTCTTTTCACTTTCCTTTTTCTTGCGAGTACTTATCTTGTTCTCACAGGGATGAAGAGAGCCTCGCCCTGGAGGAGACTTATTGGTTCCTTACTCGGAGGTATCGCTTTTCTAACGAGATGGGAGGGCGCGCTTTTTCTCCCCGTGGCTCTGCTTATCATTGTCCTTTACTTCAAAGAAGGGGAGATTCCATGGTGGGAACCCGTAGTAATGCTTGCTCTATTTGGCTTCCCTATCTTTATCTATGTCACAAGAAATCTAATAGCCGCGGGTTCAATTACCGCCTACACAAAAGAGTACGAGCAGCACAAGGAGATATCTTTTGCTATTTTAAGGCACAGATTTAAGGTCTACGCCTTCCAGGGCTTTTTGAGCGCTCCCCTGCAGGCACTCATGTACACAGGTGCATTTCTGGCTCTTTTGAAAAAGAAATGGAAGCCTTTTTTCACGCTTGCTCTTTATTTTTCTTGTTTTGTCTTCTTTCACATGCTCTGGTACTACACCTATGAGAGATTCATGGCGCCAGCCTCTCCGGTCGGGGCGCTGTTCATAGGATATCTTCTTGCTGAATCCTATTTTTTCATAAGGGGGCGAAAAGGAGAGAATTGGAATTGTCGCGAAGAGAATTTTCAAGCCCCTGAAGGACACTGGAGGTCTTTGAGACGCTCGCTTGCCGTTTTCGTCGTTGTTCTTGCTATTTCCCTTATCCTGGCGCACTCACTTGCGAGGGCAAATCGATTGATACGCGAGAATTATCTCGCCTTTGCGGATGATCACGGCGGAGCCGGAATGGTTGACGCGGCAAAATGGTTTTCCAGAAATGCCCCGGGGGAGACTGTTGCGGTCGATGCCGGTCCCTACTTTTGCTGGCTCCATGAAGGCGATGTGCTTTACTTAAGACCTGTCCCGTGGGACCTCCCGGTGGAGGACAGAGATGTGGATGCTCCCAATATCGTGCGGAATTTGTATGAGCGGGGCGTGCGCTACCTTGTCGTGGGTCAGACTGACCAAGGGCTTGAGGCGGAACTAGAGACTCTGAGCATAACGCCGGCTGAGAGAAAATCGCTTAAGGAGATCGCAAGGTGGACGCATGAATACAGTTACCCGGACGAACATCAGATCGTGACAGTCATATACAGAGTCCTCTCCCCCGAGGGCAAAATGGATTAGACTCAAAGATTATTCGCTTGAGATCTGATGCCTGAGATCTTGTTCTTGGCGATGCCCGTGGGATTCCGGGTTTGGATACCGGTAAGTTACCGAATTGAGAGATGAGCCTAAGAAATGAAGATGAAAGAGGAAGTAGGGTTCTTGAGCTTATTTGAAAAAATTGACAAGGACAAATTGTTTCTTCTCCTCCTAATCCTCATTGTTCTTGCTTACGCCTCGTTATTCTCGCTTTTTTCGATATTGCGATATTCGAATTTCAAAAGCTCCGGTGTTGATGCGGCGATCTTCAATCAGGTCCTTTGGAAAATGTCACGCTTCAGCGCACCGGAGAGCACCATAAGAGGCGTGAATATCTTCGGAGACCATTTCGCGCCGTTTCTTTTGGCGCTTGCCCCCTTTTACAGGATTTTCGGCGGGATACACTTCCTTTTCATTTTCCAGAGCATAGTCATCGCCCTGGGCGCGATACCCTTGTATCTGCTTTCGGTTGATCTATCCAAAAACCGAATAGTTTCTTTATGCGTCTCGATTTCCTATCTTTCATATCCCGCGCTCCAGCACATGAACCTTTTTGATTTCCACCCCGAGGCTTGCGCCGTAACATTTCTTATTTTTGCTTTTTATGCAGCCTTTAAAAGACGCTTTGGGTGGTTCTATGCTTTGTGCTTCGTCTCGGTAATCTGCAAGGAAGACATGGCTCTTACTGTTTTCTTTCTCGGGATTGTTGTTTACCTGCTTTATGACAAACGAGCTGGAAAGATGGTTTCTCTTTCCTCGATCGGGTATTTTCTTGCCGCCGTTTTCTTTGTGATTCCAGCTTTTGGGAGGGAGGGTTTCCAGTACTCTGGAAGACTGAGCGCTTTTGGCCGCTCTCCTTTCGAGGCTGCCAAAAACATGATATTGCGACCGCTTTACACGCTTAATTTCATAGCTACGAGGCAGAACTTGAAATATCTTTTGGACATACTCAGCCCCGTTGCCTTCATGCCTTTGCTTGCTCCTCTGTATCTCCTTCCCGCTCTACCCGCTCTTTTCATAAACCTCATAAGCGATTTTCCCGGGCAGCACACCATTTATTATCAATACACCGCCGGGATAATTCCATTTGTCTTCATCGGACTTGTGCTCGCCGTGGCAAGAATTATCAGCTGGTTTGAAGGGGCGAGAAAGAAAAGAGCGCTTACTGCGGCGCTTGCCGGCTTCATGCTTCTTTTCTCTTTAGCCGGGTCTGTCTATCTCGGACCCGGACCGTTGGCTTTTGACTGGTCTTTTTCCAAATACCGCTCGGATCCACAGGTGGAGACCCTCAAAAAAGCCGTACGCCTCATCCCGAAGAACGCCAGTGTTTCAGCTCAGATATATGTGCTTCCCCATCTTTCGTCCCGTGAAAAGGTGTACATGTTCCCGAACCCGTTTATTGATTTTGTGGACAGGGATTACCTGCTTTCCTTACCCAGAGACCAGAGAAGGTTCATGTTTCCGAAAATATACAGAAAGGTTGAGAGTAAGGCTAAAAAGCATGATTACCCTGTGCCTGAAGTAGAATACTTGGTGGTCGCCGGAGGGGTTGACCCCTGGCCTTTGACTGGCAAGGAGTATGAAAAAGTCGTAGCCCGTCTGGAGCAGGAGACGTCTTTTTCAAGAGTTTTTTCAAAACGCGGTGTTCTTGTGCTTAAGAAAAAAGGCAAGTGAGCAAAGGCCTTATGGCAAAGGCTTTTCGATGTGCGCGAGCGGAGAAAGATGATATCTGACGAATCCTTTAGCCGTAGAGATTGGTCTATGGTTATGCTCATTGCTCTCGTCTGCGTACTTGCTTGGTTTCCTGTTCTCCTGTTCAAAGACCGTTCTTTCGGGGCGGAGCTCGATTTCATAAGACAGTTTTACCCGGCGCGCTATTTTGCTGTTGATTGTTTGTCGAAAGGCATATTTCCTCTCTGGAACCCTTATGTATTTTGCGGACACCCTTTCTTCGCGTCATATCAGACTGCGATACTTTATCCGTTCAACTTTATAATGATAGGTCTTTACGCGGTTTCAGGTTCGAAGTTTTCACTTAAAGCTCAATGCGGTTTCGTGGTTTTCCATTTCTTTTTGGCTGGCGCGTTCATGTACGCCGCGGCTCGCCAGTTAAAGATGAGTAGGTTCGCATCGCTTCTTGCGGCTTTCACATTTATGTTTTGCGGCTACATGACTGCTCACGCCGGTCACTCCAATCAACATAGCGCCGCCGCTTGGATGCCTCTCATCTTTCTTCTTTTCCACCGGGCGGTCACCCGGAAAAGCGTTTCTTACTCTCTTTTATCGGGTGTTGCGCTGGGAATAGCGCTGCTCGCGGGTCATTTCCAGCCACTTTTCTACCTTTGCTTTATGCTGCTCATATATGCCCTGTACCAAGGTTTTATGGGTCTCAAAAGAGGTGAAGCACTCGGACAGGCATGGTTTGGCATTTTCGCTCTGCTAATCATGCTTGCGGTCTGCGTGCTGGTCGCTTCAGCCCAGCTTTTGCCCACATATGAGATGATAAAGCTCTCAAGCAGGCAGAAGCTCTCCTTCGAGATAGGTTCGACTTACAGCCTGCCGAGACGTCAGACTATAACCCTCCTGTTCCCGCATTTTTACGGCTCCTCTCCCGAGAACTATACGGGTGGATGGGCTCCTGCGATGTGGGAACTCTACGGCTACTCCGGCATTCTGGCGCTTATTCTTGGCGGTTTGGCTCTGAGGCGGGAAGACAGGGATATGGTTGGTTTCTTTTGGCTCATACTGGTTCTTTCGGTTGTACTTGCTTTGGGACCGGGCGGTTATCTTTTCACTTTATTTTTCAAAGCGGGCCTTCTCTTCAATCGCTTCCGAGACCCCGCAAGAATTTTAGTCTTGTTTGGGTTTTCTTCGGCGATTTTGGCGGGGTTTGGAGCAGATCACGTGATAGAGAGTCTGGAGCGCGGAGCGGATGGATGGGAAATAAAACGTGTAAGATTTTCGGCGCTGCTCGCATCTGTTTTGATACTGATTATCGCTGTCGTTGTTTCGGTTGCGCTTCTTGCGAGGGGGGGAGAGAAAGCGGAAAACACGGCGAAAGCGATTAGAGGCATGCTCCTGCCCTGCGCTACAGTAGTTGCATTCAGCGCGCTGATCTTGGTCTGCTCAAAGATAAATCTTCACCGAAAATACTTGCTTTTCTGCGGGCTTGCGGGGCTCATGCTTTTGGACCTGATACCTCATAACGCCGTTTGGCCCGCCGTGAGAGTTAATCCTGATGACCTTTACGCTGACCGCGAAGCTTGCGGGTATCTTTCCGCAAAGGATAGTGTTTTCAGAGTGGAGACGGATGCTCATACCATGTACGAAGCGCTCGATAACGGACCGATTTACCGGCTTGAAAAAACAACCGGGGACGATTCGCTTGTATTGCTGCGTTTTCATAATTACAGGGAATCTTTGATACCCTCGATTTCGCCGGGAGTTCAGCCGGGTCTTTTTTACGAAGGTGCGATCAGATCGCCCTTGCTTGATCTTATGAACAGCGCTTATTTCATATCGCGAAAGAGAATACCTAAGGTACTTGCAGAAAATAAATTCGTCCTGGAGAGGCGGGCAAATGGAGTATATATATACAGGAATCTGGATGTCTTACCCCGTGCATTTATCGCGGAAGGAGAGTTTGTTTCATGTGAAAGTGAGTCGCTTGAACGCATTAGGGGAAGCAAGAATAAAGCGCTTGAGAGGAGGGTTTTTCTTGAGCGAGAGGGGGGAGCATACCGGGATGGCGATATAATAAAGTCTGTTTCCGGCGCCGTAAAATTCACAAGGACAGAGCCGGGACGGATTCGGATTGACGTAGAACCTGGCGCGAGTGGTGTTCTGTTTCTTTCCGAAGCATGGTATCTCGGATGGGAAGCTTTCGTTGACGGAAAGAAAGTAAGGATATACAAAGCCGATTACCTTTTTATGGGAGTGATATTGAAGAAAGGCTCGCGGAGCGTAGAGTTTGTTTACAGTTCGACGACGGTGAGAAATGGCATTTTGATTTCTTGCGCTACCATTACGGCGCTTTTGGCGTATCTCATTGCCTTCCGGGCTCTGCGCGCAAGCAAACGCCGCGCTTTGAAAGACTCAGTTTCAGAGCGCTCCTCAAACCAGCTTGGAGGTTTGGACTGAGTGTTTTCCTTACAGCACCTTGCCGGTTCATGTTCTGTCATTTTGCTTATAGTCTTTTCATTGATGCATAAGCGGGTTATTTCAGCTGTGAGATTAGCGGGGAGAAAGCGTTGAAACTCTCTATAATCATGCCTGTGTATAACGAAGAGGACACCATCGAGGAGGCGATTTCCAGGGTCATGAACGCGCCTCTCAACGGGATTGAGCGTGAACTCATCATAGTTGATGATGCGTCAACGGACGGGACGCTCGAGAAGATAAACTCGTATAACGATGAGCGAATTATTTTGGTCAGGCATGAGGGTAATATGGGAAAGGGGGCGGCAATCCGCACGGCACTCGAGTTCGTGACCGGCGATTTTGTTGTCATTCAGGACGCTGACCTTGAGTATGATCCTCGGGAGTATCTTTCTTTAATCGGACCTCTCATAAGAAATGAGGCCGATGTCGTATATGGGAGCAGGTTTCTCGGCACGATTGAAAACATGAGGTTTCTAAACCTCATAGCGAACAAGATTCTTTCCTGGACCGCGACGATACTTTTCCGAAAAAGGGTTACCGATGAAGCGACCTGCTACAAGGCTTTCAGAACCGAAGTCCTTAAGACACATGATTTAAAATGCAAGGGATTCGAATTCTGTCCGGAGGTGACCGCAAAGACCCTTAAAAGGGGATGGAAATTTGTGGAGGTTCCCATAACCTATAAGGGGAGGTCTGTCGAGGCTGGAAAGAAGATAAGGGCAAGGGATGGATTGATGGCGCTGTGGACGCTCATCAAGTTCAGGTTTCGTGACTGATGAGAGACCCTGCCTCAAGTTTTAAAGGGTACTGCGAGATAGAAGATGATTGAAAGAATCAAAGACCTGATTGCTCACAGGGAACTACTTTGGAATATGACGTTCAAAGAGCTCAGGGTGAAATACAAGCGCTCTGTGCTCGGTTTTATCTGGTCGTTTATGAACCCCATAATAATGCTTGCCGTCTTCAGCATAGTGTTCGCGATTCTCATCTCGAGGGGGAATATAGGCTGGTTTTCTGTCTATCTCATGTCCGGACTTTTGCCTTGGCTCTTTTTCGTTAACTCTACAACGCAGGCTGTGGTCTCCGTTGTTACCAATCCCGGACTCGTGAAGAAAGTCTATTTCCCCCGCGAGGTCCTTCCGATGGCGTCCGTATTTGCGAACATGATTCACTTCTTCTTACAGATGCTCGTGTTCTTCGCTTTTCTCCTCATAATCCGCTGGCATTTCTCGCCTTATCTGGTTCTTCTCCCGGCTGTTTTGCTGCTCGAGACGCTCTTTACCCTGGGCGTTGCGCTTTTCGTCTCAGCCGCGAACGTATATTTGCGGGACGTCCAGCATTTTGTGGAAGTCGCCATGATGGCATGGTTCTGGATAACACCGATCGTTTATCCTGTGGGTTTAGTCGCGCAGAGGTTCCGCTCCTTTATGCCGCTTTACCTCGCAAATCCGATGGCTAACATAGTTCTTTCATGGCAATACATAATCTACAACCCGCATAAGTACGCTCCTAAGGGGGGCGTAGCATACATATCATTCTGGGGGCTTCTGGGAACAAGCATAAGCGCCGTTTTGTTTTTCTTCCTCGGTTACTATTTCTTTCACAGGACGGAAAGGGGGTTTGCCGAGCAGATATAAGCGTGTTTGTCACCTGACGCCTGAAATAATCATGGCGACAGACGCAGACACGTCAGAGGACAAAAATGCTTCCATATCATGAGGCATCGGAGCATATTGATTATGTTGTGATTCTTCCGGGGGTCGAATAAAATGCCCTACACTGTGCAAATCCAGAACGTATCAAAGATGTATAAGCTTTACCATGAGAACGTTAAAAGCCTTAAAGAAAAGATTCTCTTCTTCGGACGCAGGGGATACGAGGAGTTCTGGGCTTTAGAGGACATTAACATCGATGTCGAGCAGGGAGAGACTCTCGGCATAATCGGCGCGAACGGTTCCGGAAAATCCACGCTTTTAAAATGTATAACAAAGATTCTTTATCCAACTCGAGGAAGAATCCTCACAAATGGAAGCATAGCCGCTCTTCTTGAACTCGGGGCTGGTTTCCAGCCTGACCTGACGGGCAGGGAGAACGTGTATTTAAACGCCTCCATTTTGGGTTTCTCCAAAAAGGAAGTGGACAGGAAATTTGATGAAATCGTATCATTCGCTGAACTGGAGCGCTTCATTGACAACCACGTTCGCAACTATTCGAGCGGAATGTACGTTAGGCTCGGCTTCGCTGTGGCCATTAACGTGGACCCGGATATCCTGATAATAGACGAGGTTCTGGCGGTAGGCGACGAGGCGTTTCAAAGAAAATGCATTGAAAGAATCGAGCAAATACAGCTGGAAGGCAAGACGATAATATTCGTGACACACAACGTTGACTTGACCAGGGAAATATGCGACAGGGTGGTAATGCTTGATAACGGTAGGATCGTCCGCGAGGGTGAGCCGAGGGACGTGGTCAATTTCTACCACAAGGCGATGGAATCAGTCAGCTCTTCGGGTGAGCGCGGAAATCGCCAGGTGGTGATAACCTCCGTTGACCTACTTAACGAAAGGGGCGAGCCCGCCAAAGAGTTTCAGACCGGTCAGTTCATGACGGTAAAGGTCTCTTATGAGGCGCAGGCTCCCGTAAGTGATCCTGTTTTCGGTTTTAGCATCGAGGACTATCGAGGCTTTACTGCTTACGGAACTAACACAAGGCTTAAGGGCTTAGACCTCGGAACGATCGAAGGTTCAGGTGCGGTCGAGTTCAGGCTTTCCTCGCTGCCGATGTTGGAGGGAAAATATTTTGTGAGCGCGGCGGTACACTCACGGGACGAAAGCGTGATATACCACTGGCTGGATAAGCACGTTTCTTTCGACATGTACAGCGGCGTGAGCGACATCGGTCTACTTTATATTCCATGTGAGATCGCTTTGTCGAACGGAGCTTCTTAAGCATGTGAGGTTTTTGATGAAGCCTGTTGACGCAAACATCTGGGAAGTATTCGAGGACATTAATAAAGCGCTCGAAGAACGCGAATTGGGAAGGACACAGAAATACAAAAGCGCCGTCCGTTTTTCGGGTGACGTGACATTCATTCTTCCGGGCGCGTGGCAGAGCCTTTCAGAGGCTCTTCTTTCCGTGGAGTACAGCGTCGTTCCTCTCTCCAGCGAACAGACGCTTGATGTACATACCAAACCGCGCGGGTTCCTTTCGGCGGTCAAGCTACTGGCGAAGAGGCTTGTGAGAAAAGCGACCTACTGGTACGTCAATCCCATACTTGCGCAGGTTCACCGCCTTCACGCCTCAACAAACAGGACTCTTCGGGAGATTTCCGACCTGCTAAGGGTGATCAATGACCGGCTCGATGCTCTCGAAAGGGAGAATCTTCCAAAAAGGCTGGGGGTTTTTGAGGGTGAGAGATTCGACGAGAGGGTCTCAAGGCTCGAGAGGGAATGGAGGTCGCTTAGTGCCGCACTGCAGTCTAAGGAAGGCAGGAGCCTTCCGGAAGAGGACGTTTCCTTTACGAGAGGCGTAATTCCAGATGAGGAGAAATCCCTGCCCAGGGAGGATTTCAGGGCTCGGAGACCTTCGGATTTTGCAGATTTTTTCTTTGACTACTACTGGTTCGAAAGTATTCACAGGGGTGACCGCGATCTGATAAAAAGAAGGCAGCAGCAGTACCTAAAGTACTTTGAGGGTTGCTCCTCCGTTCTCGACCTCGGCTGTGGTCGCGGTGAGTTTCTCGAACTCATGAGAGAAAAAGGCATAGGGGGTTACGGGGTTGATATTGAACCGGATGCGGTTAGTTACTGCGTTGACTCGGGGTTGAATGCTGTTGAAGCAGAAGCGATAGAACACCTCTCTTCTCTTCCCGATGAGAGCCTTGACGGCGTCTTCATTTCGCAAGTTGTCGAGCATTTGACTCCACCGGAGATAATAAAGCTTATCGGGCTCATGTACAGAAAGACCAAGCCGGGGTGTTATGTTGTGATCGAGACCCCGAATCCACAGTGTTTGCTTATTTTCGCCAGTTTCTTTTACGCTGATCTTTCTCATGTTCAACCCGTGCATCCCGAGACAATGAAATTCCTTCTCTTTTCGGCTGGGTTCAGGGATGTTGAAATCTTCTTTACCAATCCCGTGCCGAAGGACCTGAGGCTTAAGATGGTTGGAAGGGGCGCGGGTGGTTCAAGTGATGAAATCATCGAAGAATTAAATCAAAATTTCGAAAAACTGAATTCCGTTCTTTTCGGATATATGGATTACGCCGTTGTTGCGCGGAAATGAATCGGCGCGTCTTTCCTGGCAATTGCCGGCTGTGTTCGTATGAATCATTTTTTCAAACTGAGCGGCGGTGATTGAATGCCTGAAGATGTGAGTCTGGTTGTATACGATTTTGACGGGGATAGTGAAGATCTTGGTCATCTCCGCAGAATGTCGCAGGAAGTGACCCAATTCAACTGGAGATTGATTGTTATGGTTCCCGAGGACAGGAGCACACTGGCTTCTGAGCTCAAGGACCTCGGATTTCTTCCCGTCTTCTCAAGACCCGGTGACCCCCTTTGCCGTAGAAAAAACGCCGCAATAAGGGGGTGCAGCGGAGACGTAATCTTTTTTTCCGGTAAAGTGAGACTTGAGCGCTTCGATTCGCTTAAAAGCCTTGCGGGAGAAGCCCGCGCAAGAGGCGATGCCTGCGTTGCCGGTTGCAAGATAGTGGACGAAAACGGGATTATTCTGAATGCTGGAATCCACCTTATAAAACCTGAATACAACTTGCTTCCGCTGGGCGGCGGAAAGGAAGACGTGGGACAGTACTATTTCACTCGTGAGGTTTACGGCGTCGATTCGCGCTGTATGTATGTCGGTGCCCGGGTTTTGGAAACAGTCGGGGGTTTTAGCGAGGAATACTCAGATGCCTACAGCGATTTTGATTTCTGTTTAAGGGCGCTCGAAAGGGGTTTTCCCGTTCTCTGCGTCGGAAGTATGCGGGTTATCTCCAGAGAGCCTGATTCTATCTTTCGAGCCGATGACTCAGGTGAGACGAAAGATGCGCAGGCGAGATTCAAAGATCGCTGGGATGATTACTTCGAGAAAAGATATGAGACGAGGGTAATGTGGCACTCCTGGATTAACGCCCCCACCGGTTACGCCGTTTCATCCCAGTACCTTGTGCTTGCTCTAGAGTCTATAAATGTTGATGTTCGCTACGGTTTTGTTTACGGAGTGGAGGAATCCCCCAATGATGATGAGCGGATAATGGAGGTGCGCAGAAAGCCGAAAGATCTCGACATAACGCAAGTTGTTTACGGACAGGGAGATGTTTTCTTTAAGAACAGCGGAAGGTACAGGGTTGGTTACTCCATGCTCGAAGTTACCGGTATTCCGAGCGACTGGGTTCATCAGGCGAATGCGCTTGATGAGGTATGGGTTCCCTCTCATTTCAACAAAGGCACGTTTGCTGCAAGCGGAGTGAAACGTCCGATTCATGTGATGCCTCTCGGGGTGGATACTGACCACTTTCACCCCTATGTACAATCCACGAGGATCTCGGACAGATTCGTCTTTCTCTCAGTTTTCGAGTGGGGTGAGCGCAAAGCGCCGGAGATCCTTATCAGGGCTTATAATCAAGAGTTTTCCAGTAGAGATGATGTTTTGCTTCTTCTGAAAGTTATCAATACCGATCCGTCCGTTAACGTTGAGAGGCAGATAGAGGAGATGAGACTAAATCCTGAGGGTCCGCCCGTTGTGATTATCTTGAATCAAAACATTCCTTCCCACCAGATGGGTGTTCTGTATCGTGCCGCCGATTGTTTTGTGCTGCCCACACGGGGCGAAGGTTGGGGTATGCCTACGCTTGAGGCGATGGCGTGCGGCCTGCCAGTGATAAGTACTTACTGGAGTGCCCAGACCGAATTCTTGAATGAGAATATTGCTTACCCCATCAAAGTCAAAAGACTCGTTCCAGCGGTGGCAAAGTGCCCGTATTACGAGGGGTTCGAATGGGCGGAACCGGACTTTGAACATCTCAGACACTTAATGAGGCACGTGTTCGAGAACCGCGAGGAGGCTTACGCGAGGGGATTGAGGGGAGCGCTTGAGGCGCGTGAGAAATGGACCTGGAAACGTTCCGCCGAACGTATAAAGAAGCGGCTTTTAGAAATAGATGGTAAAGGTTGAGTGCTATAATTTTTGCGTTCACCGCGATTGCTGTTTCTCCAACGTAGGGAGCCTCGGTTATGGTTGATGATAAGCTGTTTGTCGATCCTGAAGGTTCAATTGAGGGGGAACTAAAGACTCTTGAGGAGTTGTGTCGTAAACTCCGGGAGAAGCTTCCAAACGCTCACAGGCTTGAACTGTTCGATGACGGTCCATTGATGGAAAGCCTTCATGAAGCCAATGCTTCATACGATAAAAACCTTCCCGGTGAGGTTGCCTCGGAAAGACCCGTAATCGGGCCGGTCATAAAGTTTATAAGAAGACTGGTTAGAAAGCTTATTCGATGGTATGTCGATCCAGCCATTGACCGCCAGCGCAAATTTAACGCTGATTTGACCAGAACCCTAAACGAGATAAAGCGATATCTCGATCACCTGCAAATAAACGAGGACATCATGAGCGTAATCACCCACAGGGAACTTTCACTTTTCAGAACGAACATAATGTACCTCAATAAGTTTCTGGAAAGGAGAATGCTCGACATCGAGAATGAGATTCACTCAATCAGAGAAGCGGGCTTGGGCGCACTCGGGGTCTTTTCGACCTCTGGGGATGATGACGGGGAAGAGACGAAGGAAGCCCTGGCTGACGTGGATGTTTTGGCCCTCGAGCAAAAAGTGCAGGGGTCGCCAAAGGTAGTGGCTGAGAGGGTCCATACCTACCTCAAGTATCTGGAAGGCTCGACTAGCGTGGCCGCGATTGGATGCGGCAGAGGAGAAGTGATCAAAGTACTTGAGAAAGAGGGAATCAGGGTGCGGGGTTCCGAGATGAACGCGGCGCTCGCTGATTACTGCCGGGATCATGGTCTGGATGTGGTAAAGATGGATCCTTTCTCCTTCATATCAAGCATGGAGGATTCATCTTTAGACGGGATAGTTCTCGGACGCTTCGCCGGTTACGTGCCTATCTCAAAACTTTTTGGGATGCTTAAGATCTGCCGCAGTAAACTCAAGAACAATGGAGTTTTAATAGTGGAAGCGCCTAATCCTTTTTCTCTTTATGGCATAGCGAGCTACGCGATTGAATACTCGGAAAATCTCTATCCGCTTCATCCCGAGACGCTTAAATTAATCTGCGAGTCATGCGGTTACTCAATGCCCGAGGTTGTTTTTCTCGGCGCCTATCCACCGGAGGAGCATCTAGAAAATCTGGAATCCGCGTTAGATGTTCGAACGCTGAACCCCGTGGAGGTCGATCTATTTAAAAGAATTAACGAAAATTTCTTGAAGATTAACAGGACTGTATTCAGCCACCGGGACTACATTTTGGTCGCAAAACTTGAAGGAAACGCTTAAAAGCCGATTACTACTTGGGCGCGTGTTCTGGTTGCGGAAATAGAGGGGTTTATTTTGGGCAAGCAGTATTCCGACGAAATTGACCTGAACGATAAGAACAACTCCCACACGAAAATGATCGAGCTTGTGGGGTTCAACAAGCGCGTGGCCGATTTCGGATGCTACACCGGCGCTATGGCAAAGGTCTTAAAAGAGAGAGGCTGTTACGTGGTAGGTCTGGAGATAGACCCGCAGGCCGCTGCTCTAGCCCGCCTTGTTTGCGACAGGGTCATCGAGACTGACCTTGACACGGTCCGAATGAGCGAGGTTTTTGAAAATGAAAGGTTTGATGTAGCGCTTTTCGGGGACGTGATCGAACATTTGAAGGACCCGAAAAGGCTTTTAATTGATGTACGCGAGTTTCTGAATCCTGGCGGTTTTATAGTTGTCTCGGTTCCGAATGTTGCGCACGCAAGCGTGAGGCTTGCTTTACTTAAGGGTGAGTTCAACTACGAGGAGTTGGGAATACTTGATGACACCCATCTTAAGTATTTCACCAGGAAAACGATCGCGGACCTTCTCGAGAGCGCGGGATATGTCGTTGAGACGATGGACTGGACGGAAAGGCGCGTCTCCGAAGAGGCGCTCAAGAATACATTAGACCCCCTCGGGCTTGGAAATCTTGAAGAGGTAATCAAGGCTTTTTCATCCTGGGAGGCTGTCGCCTATCAGTACGTAATAAAGGCTTTCCCGGCAAGAGAGGAGTACCAGTTGCGAAGAATATCCGAGGAAAAAATCCAGGCGGAAAAGCGCGTAAGAGAACTGGAAAAGCAGCTCGAGGATTATGAACACCAGATTGAGGACCTTAAGAGCGCCCTCGGTGAATCCAAATTGAGGGAGGAGCGCTTGAAGGAAGAGCTTGAAAAGGCTTCCCGGTATGTCAAAGAGCTCGAGCAGAAAATAGATGAAAAGGACGAATACATCAAGGGACTTGAAAGAAGCGTTTCTGAGTTAAAAACGCATCTCGATAAATCGGGTGAGGAGATAGAAAACCTCAGGCAAAGGTTAGCGGAAATTCCCCCCGCTCCCGGCGGGCTTTTAGGGCGGCTCAAGAAACGGAATTGATATGCTCGCTTTGCTCTTCCGAATTGCCATCGTTCTCCCGTGCGTTTTTCTTTTGCCCGGTTTTGTTTTAGTTCGATCTCGTCTCAACTCGAATGACCGCTACTCTCCTCTCGAAAAAGTATATATCGTTCTATCTGTTAGCGTTTCTCTGACCTCGCTCGTTGCGCTGTTTCTCGCGGAAATCGGACTGTTTGACGTATGGCTTGTTTCGGGCTTGATTGCTTTAGTTTCGCTTTTGATTTTTTTATTGTTCAACAGACGCGCTGGGAGAAAGTCTTATTCTAAAAATAATAAGGGCGTGCGACCGGTTGACGTGATTTTGTTCGTGGCGCTTCTTATTTACGCGGTGGTTTTTCTTTTGAAGCCTGCGCAATACATCGCAGGTGACGGTGATCCAGGATACTACTTCAACATCGGTTACAGCATTTCTCGCACCGGCTCCGTGGAAATTCGTGATCCAGCTGTACCCGAAATGACGGAATTCGAGATTAAGAATTTCTTCAAAACAGGCGTGGTGCAGTTCATTCCGTTTCACCTGCGGGACAGAGACAGGGGAAAGATACAAGCGCTTCTCTACGATCTTATCCCTGTGTGGATTGCCTTATTCATATCTATATTCGGAAAGCACGGCGGACTTTACGCGGTCAGTGTTTTCGGGCTGCTTTCAAGCTTAGGGGTGTTTTTTATAGGCAGGAGGCTCGCCGGAAAGTTCTGGGGTACTGTTGCAGCTTTTCTGTTCGTTTCGTTTTACCCTCAAGTGTGGTTTTCGAGGATGCCCACCTCCGAGATTGTCTGTCAGTTTTTCATACTCACCGGTATATTTTTCCTTCTTTTATACGGTGAAAGAGAGACCCCCCTGCTTGCGGTGGCGATTCCCCTGTCCCTTCTTTCGGCGGCTTTTGCTCGTCCGGAGGCAACAATCGCTCTGGCGATCCTTTTTATCTCGCTTGTTCTCAGGACGCCTTTCAAGAAAGACTTAGGGTGCGACAGAATCCTCGCAAACGCATCCCTGGGCGCACTCGCTCTGGTTTGGCTCTACATAAGATTCTGTGAGTATCACTATGTTAGAGCGAACTTAAAAAAGATTGTGGATATTCTCGGCGGGCAAAGGGGAATGGATGCTTTTCTTACCGTTTATATCACATCCGTTTTTGTCGGCTTTATTCTTTACAACTGGATGGCATACATCCAACCCCGCATATCCTCATTTGTCAATTCCCGGGGTTTAACGGCCGCCACTCGAGATAAACTAAAGGGAGCGCTGAGAGCGCTTCTTGTTTTTTTCATTTTCGCCGCACTAATCTATTTTTATTTTTCCGCGCCTGAAAGGGGAAGACTGCCCACCTCACCGCAGAAATTCTTCTTCTCATCCTCGGTTTTCCTGGGCGGATTTTCCGTTATCCTCTTCATAATCGGTCTTTGTCTTCTCTTGTTTGACATTCAAGACATTACGCTTTCTTTTTTCATCACCTCGATGTGCCTTATTTATCTGGTGGTCTTTACTGAATCGTCCATAACGGCGGGTTACCTTCCATGGCTTGCCAGACGCTACTTACCCCTCCTTTATCCGATGCTGATTCTGGGATTTTGCTATATGCTGTCCAAAATGTTTACTAAGGGCGGCTTCTCGCTGAAAGCGGCATCTCTGATCCTTGCCTGCGGTCTCTTCGCTTTCTTCCTTTTCTCAACCTCGCCTATCTTTAACCATGTGGAGTACAAGGGCTTTGAAAGAAAGGTAGAGCATATCTCCCGCATGTTAAAGGGGGATGTGGTCATATTCACCTCGCAATTCTTGGGGGAGTCGGTCGGGATTCCCTTGAGATATCAGTACGGCCTGGATGCCAGACGAGTCTACGACCTTTCTGACGCCCGAGGTTTTGAAAAGATGGTCAGGCAGTATTCCGCGAGGAAAAAGAAAGTTTTGATTGAGGTAAGCGGTCTTTCTTCGATAGGCTACAGCACATCGCTTTTTGAAAGGTTATGGTTTGAGAAAAGGTTTGATTTTACCGTAAGTTTCGCGAGACTTGGCAAAGCCTATCGCGTTATTCCAAGAAACAAAGGCGTTGAAAAGCACGAACTTGTTTTTTTTGAGGTGAAGCCGGCATTAAGCCAATAACGGTATTGATGGTGTCAGGGAGGAAACATTGCGGATTATAAGCGCGTTATTCACGCTTCCTTTGATTTTCTTTTTACCTGGATACGCGTTTACGAGAACTCGTTTTTTCCAAAGAATGACTCTCTCCTCTCTTGAGCGGTTTCTTGTAATCGTAATGTCCAGCGCCGCGTTCGGTTCACTCGTAGCGCTTTTTCTCGCTGAGGTCGGTTACTTCAAGATATGGCTTCTGGACCTGCTTTTGGCTTGCCTGGTGGTTTTGTTTCTCGCTTTGAGAAAAGAAGGGTCAGGTTTGCGAAAATCTGTTCCGCTTTCGCGTTGGGAAAAGATAATCGTGATGTTTCTCATCCTGCTTGCCGTATTCTTGTTCTTCAGGCCCGCTGAGTACGTGGTGGGAGAGGGGGACCCAGAGTATTACTACAACATCGGACATCAACTTGCCGAAAGCGGCTCTATGAACGTTTGTGATGAGTCAGTCACCAAAATGAACGATTTTGAAATTTCTACGTTTTTCAACAGAGGCATTGTCCAGTTTTTGCCATTTCACTTAAGGGATAGGACAAAAGGTAGGATTCAACCTCTCCTGTACCACCTTTTACCTGTCTGGATCGCCTTGTTTGTAAAAATGTTTGGCATGAGGGCAGGTCTCTTCGTGAATCCGCTTTTCGGTCTCCTGCTAATCCTTTGTGCCTATGCGCTCTCACGGAGGTTTTCTCAAGTTTTACCCTCTTTTCTTTGCGCTGCCGCTCTCTCGTTTTTCTTCCTGCAGATATGGTTTTCGAGAATGCCGGTCAGTGAAACTTTTGCGTCTCCATTTGTGGTAATGGGCATGATTATGTTCAAGGAGTTCAGAGATTTGCCTTCAGGCGGCTCGGCTTTTTTGTGCCCTCTTTTTTTCACGGTTGCGTCTCTTGCAAGACCTGAGGGGGCTGTCTTTATCTTTCTGATATTAGTCGTCTGCGCCTTTGATTTTTTCACCCTGGATTTTACGGGAAGCTATCGGCTCCTGACGAACGGGCTTCTTTTGGGTTCTATCCTGTTGATAGCCTATATCCGATTCTGCGCTCTCGAATACGTGACCGCCAACGTTGGCAAGGTTCTTAAGTTTTTCGGTGAACGAGCGACCGTGGGCGGGGCGTTAAGAATTTCAGCAATCCTTATAACCTTGTTTTTGATACTCTTCAATCTCCGCTTTTTGAACCGTGCGCTTTCAAGATTTACCCGTGGCCTTAAGAATAAGGTTGGAACCTTTCTTGATGGCGTGAAGGAATTCGTGAACGTCGGCGTTCCCGTTATTATTCTTTTCTCCGCTTTCTACCTCTATTTCTCACAGAGGGCTAAGAGCGTCGATCAGGCAGCTGAAAGAATATTCTTCAATACTGCCTCGTTTATGGGTGGGATGGTGGTATTTCTTTTCTTCTTTGCGCTCGCGCTCTTCATATATGAATCGAAAGGCGGCGCCTTCGCTTTTGTCACCGGTTTTGCCACCCTTTTGCTACTTTTTGCCTCTCAGGAGCCATCACTTGCTTTGGGACAGTATCCCTGGGACTCAAGGCGGATGATGCTTTTTGTCATTCCGATGCTATTTGTCTCCGCTTCATACCTCATGAACCGCGGTCTGAACTCGAAGAAAATAGAGTTCAAGACGTGGAGCCTTCTGGTTGCATTGCTGCTTATAATTTTCTTTCTTGCGTCGAGCGTTCCCATCTTGATCCACGTCGAGAACAGGGGCGGGATAGAAGGGGTAAGCGCACTGGCGCGCAGATTTAAAGGCAATATGGTCATGTTCACCGGCTACTACAACGGCGAAGTTATCGGGATACCCCTGCGGTACACGTTCGGTGTGGACGCGAGAAGGGTTTTTAAAATGAGTGATCCCTGGAGATTCGCGGAGATAATCGCGAGGGTTACTTCTTCAGGACAGAAAGTGTATTTGGAGGAAAGCGGGATCAGCGCCCGCGAAATTCCCTATAACGGAAGAGTGAAAAAACTGATAGAGTTCAGGCCCGCGTTCTCAGAAGAAATAAGCTTGAAAAGATTGAAGCCGGCATCAAGAGGTATTCCCAGGGAGATGATGACCCAAAAAATCAATCTCCGCTTCTACGAGCTTGAGCCAACCGAGGACTTCTTGAGAAGAATTAGGAAGTGAGAAAAACTTTTCTTCAAGGGTGAGAGTTTTGTCCATTCTATTGCGCTCTGGCTCATTTGTGATATAAATAAACATTAATTTAAACGGTATCACTCAGATCGACGTAACTTTTTTCAGAGCCGTTTCGGATCGCAAAAATATTGGGTTACAACGGTCCTGTTTCCCTGAGCGATCCGATTTATTTGCAAAACATAGAAGGGTTCTTAAGCGCAGGCTACATTTTTGGATAGCCTGCAATTTATACAGAAGCCTTTTGGAGTTTCTGACTTGGCGGGACTCACAGGCGATATTGGCGCTCCCCGCGAGCGCGGCGTTTTCAAGCCTTAGAAAGGCCGGTTTGTTTTTCTATTGATATTGAAATTTTGGGAGTTGTCTCGACGTGAATAGACAGAAGGTGTCCGAATCAAAATTCTTTTGGTGAAAGTGGTTTGAAGACGGTCCTCTCATGCGGGGGTCCCCGATTTCCAGAATGCTGAAAAGCCGAAGCCATGGCAATTTACAAGCTGGTTGCAAGGTGTCTGTAAATGGTTTTTGATGGTTTAACTATGGGCAAGACGCAAAGGCAAAAAGAAGGGGAAATGGAAGAAGGAAAGATCGTTCGCTCCGCAGCGATTATAGAAAATGACCCTTACGCAAAGCATCTCGGTATTGAGTTCACTCTCATTGAGGAAGGACATGCGAAGAGCCGAATGGAGCTCAAACCGGAGCATAAGAATTTCATGGGAATGATTCATGGAGGCGCGATCTTTTCTCTTGCGGATGCGACTTTCGGGGCAGCTGCAAACTCTTACGGGAAAAGAGCGATGGCCATCCATGTGAGCATAGACTACCTACAGGCTCCTGGCGATACTCCTTATTTGGAGGCTGACGTTAGAGAGACAGCCCGCGCAGGGCGGGTTCGCCATTACTTTATGGAAGTGAGAAATATACTCGGAGAAGCAGTCGCGGTATGTCACGGGTGGGCTTATCACACGGACAGGGACGTTTAATATAAGCTGTCTTTTCGCATGAGAGCGCAAGACCGTGAGGATTGTCAATATGGTCTGGTTTGCAAGGCCTGTAAAACCATTTCTGGACTCTGAAAAAAGGAATAGTTTCCGTTTTGTAGTATTGGTCATATTGCTGTGGGGTTGCCTGATGTAAGCCTCGGAGGTGGTGAGTATGTCGACTGAAGGGAAGGTCGCCCTTGTGACCGGCGGTTCGGGCGGGCTCGGAAGGTTTCATGGACTTGTGCTTGCAAAGCATGGGTGTGATGTCGCTCTGACTGGCCATAGAAACCTCGAAAAAGCGGAAGAGGTCGCAGAAGAGATAAGGGCTATGGGCAGAAGAGCCCTGGCGCTTAAAGTGGACGTCTCTGATCCTGAACAGGTCAGCGAGGGCGTTGCAAAAACAATGGAAGAACTTGGCCCCATCGATATTCTTGTAAACAATGCGGCGTTCGGGATTGTACGTGCAACTACCATTGTCAAAATGGATAAGAGCGACTGGGACCGGGACCTTGCGGTTAACCTGACCGGTGCTTTTAACACGATAAAAGCGGTAATGCCTTCCATGATAGAGCGCAAATGGGGGCGAATAATCAACGTGAGTTCCGTGACGGGCACTATGGGTGGTTTCGGGCAGTGCTCTTACGCCGCGACGAAAGCGGGACTCATCGGACTCACAAAGACTGTCGCGCTGGAGGGAGCGCGGCACAATATCACGTGCAATGCGGTTGTGCTTGGTGTCTTTGATGGTGGAAGTTTCTACGAGGTAGCGGAGGAGTTCAGGGATAGGATAATAAAGCGCGTCGCTATGCGAAGAGCTGGAAAGCCGGAAGAATTAAGCAATGTGATAGCATTTCTTGCCTCTGAAGAGTCGAGTTATCTTACCGGAGAGGCTATAGTCGTAGGTGGGGGGATCGACCTTTTCACATTCTGAGGTGCCGTTTGCAGGTGGAATAGAACGGGGGGGATGATTATGCGTGACGCGGTGATAGTCAGCGCTGCAAGAACAGCCGTGGGAAGATTCGGCGGAACTCTCAAGGATGTATCTGCCGTGGAGCTCGGGGCAATCACGATGAAAGAAGTGATTCAAAGAGCAGGAATATCCGCTGATGAGGTCGAGTGGGTCTTTATGGGCGCCGCAAGTGCAGATGGGATGGGAGAGGTGCCCGCCAAACACGCTGCGCTCAAAGCCGGCATTTCTGAATCAACACCCGCAATGTTTGTTTCGGCCGCGTGCACCTCCGGACTATTCGCGGTCACGTTGGGCGCGAGGATGATTGAGTACGGAGAAGCGGACATCATCCTGGCGTGCGGAACGGAATCGATGAGCTCCTATCCGTACCTTTTGTTTGGGGCGAGATGGGGGCTCAGATTCAGGGATGCCGTTCTTGTTGACGGCTGCTCCAGGGCGCTCGAATGTCCGGTTGGTCATGTCCAAATGGGCGTTTACGGTGATGAGGTGACCGAGGAGGAGGGAGTAACAAGGGAAGAGCAAGATGAGTGGGCTCTAAGGAGCCAGCAGAGGTGGGCCAGAGCTAACGAGGCCGGGCTCTTCAAGGAAGAAATAGTGCCGGTCATAATCCCACAAAAGAAAGGCGAACCGATAGTGTTTGACACTGACGAGTTCCCGAGACCTTCAACCACACTCGAGGCTTTGAGCAAGCTTAAGCCCGCATTCAGGGAAGGAGGTACGATTACGGCGGGTAACGCCCCGGGGATTAACGATGGAGCGGCAAGCGTGCTGCTCATGTCTGCAGAGAAAGCAAAGGAAAAAGGCATAGAACCTTTGGGAAAGATAGTCTCTTATGCCACGGTCGCCGGTCCGCCAAGAAACATTCCAATTGTGCCTTCGCAGGTTATCAAGAAAGCGTGCGACAAGGCTGGCATCGGGCTTGATGAGATTGACCTTTTCGAGATAAACGAGGCGTTTGCTGCTGTCGCGATAATCAGCATAAGAAAGCTTGGTGTGGATCCGGAAAAAGTAAACGTGAACGGTGGCTCTGTCGCTATGGGTCATCCGGTCGGGTCAACAGGGGTGAGGATTTTAACTCACCTTCTATATGAACTTAAGCGGAGAGGCGGAGGGCTTGGCGTCGCGGGCCTCTGCGGCGTGGGTAGTCAGGGAGAAGCGGCTGTGGTGAAAGTGTAAGCCAATCATCTGAGGGAGGAAGATTCATGGCATATGAACTAAGCCCCGAACAGGAGGCCCTGCGGGAAGAAATACGCAGAATGGCTCTGGAAAAAGTCGCCCCCAGGGCAAGCGAGATCGACCGCTCAGGCGAATATCCATGGGATATGCAGAGGTTGCTGGCCGAGAAGGGCCTTTTGGGGCTGGCTATTCCCGAGGAATACGGAGGCTCGGGCGCGCCATTGCTCGATAATTGTATAGTCGCAGAGGAGCTTGCCCGTGTCTGCGCGACCACCTCTTTGATTTTCGTCGTGCAGAAACTTGCCGCATATCCGATAGTCATTGCCGGTTCTGAGGAGATAAAAAGAAAATACCTTCCCGCGGTTGCGAGCGGAGAAAAGCTTGCGGCCTTCTGTTTAACAGAACCTGAAGCCGGCTCAGATGCCGGCGCAACTGCCACCACAGCGGTGGAGACAGATGACGGGTATGTCCTAAACGGGAAGAAGTGCTTCATAACAAACGGCGGGCTTGCTGAGGTTCACTCCGTGTTCGCCATGACTGACCCTGACAAAGGAATAAGGGGTATAAGCACCTATCTGGTGGAAAAGAGCTACCCGGGATTCAAGGTTGGGAAAATCGAGGACAAGATGGGTTTAAGGGGAGCGCAGGTGGCTGAAATCATCTTCGAGGACTGCCTTGTCCCCAAGGAAAACATGATGGGTGAAAGAGGCTCCGGTTTCATTACAGCAATGAAAACGCTCGACAACTCGAGACCTCTGGTCGCGGCTCAGGCGCTGGGCATAGCACAGGGGGCTTTTGATGTCGCTGTGGATTGGGCAAGGAAAAGAAAGCAATTTGGTTCCCCGATCGGCGCGCTTCAAGGCATTCAATTCATGCTCGCTGATATGAAAACGAAAGTTGAGGCTGCAAGACAGCTTGTTTACCGTGCCGCGACTTTGTGCGACAAAGAGGATAAGGATATATCAATATTCTCTGCCATGGCAAAACTTTACGCGAGCGACGTTGCCATGAGCATTACCACCGATGCCGTTCAGATACTCGGCGGGTACGGATATATGAAGGACCAGCCGCTTGAAAGAATGATGCGTGATGCGAAGGTTACGCAGATTTACGAGGGAACAAACCAGGTTCAGCGCGTTGTCATAGCACGGCGGCTTTTAGGAAAGCTGTAGCCTTGCGTTACTGGTGCTTGCAATGAGCACTTCAAGGGGGGCGAAGATATGTATGACCATAAAAAGGTAGCGGAAGAAAGGGAGAAGTGGCTTGCCCGTCTTGCTGGCTACACGGAAAGGCGCAAGTCGTTTCAAACCGATTCAGGAATACCGCTGAAGAGCCTTTACACTCCTTTAGACGTGGAAAACATTGACTACATCAGGGACATAGGTTTTCCGGGAATGCCACCTTATACCAGGGGCGTCTATCCGAATATGTACAGGGGGAAGCTCTGGACCATTCGAATGTTTTCTGGATTCGGTACGCCTGAGGAGACTAACGAACGCTGGAAGTTGCTGTATGAGGAAGGGGAGACTGGTTTCAGCGCGGCTGTTGATTCCTTGACCTTTGCCGGGGTTGATCCCGACGATCCGGTGGAGTGGCTCGAGGCTGAGGTTGGGAAGGAAGGCGTGCCTCTATACTCGATCAGGGGTGTCGAAGCCATGGTTCGCGATCTTCCGATAGACAAAATGAGCGTTGCCCTTGTTGTTGAGCCACTCACCAGCACCGCCATAACCTCGATGTATTTCAATGTGGCCAAAAATCGCGGAATATCAATGGATAACCTTCGCGGCACAACCCAGAACGACATCCTTACTATGACCATTGGATACGTGCCCTGGCATTCGCTTAAACCCGAAGAGCTTCTGAAACTTGCCTGTGACTTGATCGAATACTGCACCGCCCGGGGAGAAGCTCCCAAGTGGAATCCCATAAACTTCACAACCTATAACTATCGCGAGGGCGGGATTGACGCTGTTCAAGAAATCGCCTTCGGCTTTGCCAATGCGATTGCGCACATTGAAGAGCTCTTGAGAAGAGGATGGAAAATTGACGAGTTTGCTTTCAGGCTTGCCTTCCATCTTGCCGCTCATAGAAATTTCTTCGAGGAAATCGCAAAGTACAGGGCAGCGAGAAAAATATGGTACCGCCTGATCAAAGAAAGGTATAAAGCGGAAGATCCCATTTCATGCCAGTTTCGCTTCCACGTGCAGACCGCCGGAAGTTCACTGACCGCGCAGCAGCCCATGGTGAACATAGTAAGGACCGCCTATCAGGCTCTTGAGGCTGTGCTCGGTGGGTGCCAGTCGCTTCATACGAACTCTTATGACGAAGCCGTATGTCTGCCCAGTGAGGACGCAGTGCGTCTTGCCGTTAGAACGCAGGAAGTACTTCAGGAGGAGACGGGCGTCGCCGACGTAATAGACCCTCTGGGAGGCTCGTATTTTATTGAGGCGCTGACCGAGGAACTTGAGCACAGGATACTTGATTATCTGGAAAAGATAGAGAACGCCGGGGGAATCATCGAGGCTCTCAAGAGCGGCTGGCTTTACAGGGAGATGACCAAAGCGTTTGAGAAGCGAAGGAAAGCGGTCGAATCGGGCGAGGAAAAGATAATTGGCGTGAACTGCTATGTTACCGAGGAGGAGGAACCGCTGCATCCCTTCAGGACTAATCCGAAAGCGGCCAAGATCGAAATAGAGAGACTCAACAGGCTCAGGTCAGAGCGGGACAACCAGAAAGTCGAGAGGCTGAAAGACGAATTAAAGCGCGTTTGCGAGAGATATGAAAATGTGATGGATACTGTTATGGAGCTCACCCGTGAGGGCGCCACGGTCGGCGAAATAACCAATATTTACAGGGAAGTCTGGGGGCTTTGGGAAGTCCCCATCATGGCTTAAGTCGGCCTGTTAAACAGGAGGGTAAAGGAGTGGATAAAAAGATAAGGGTCTTGATGTTTAAGCCCGGAATAGACGGTCACTGGCGCGGAATAGTAACTGTCGCGAAAGCCTTGACTGAAGCGGGAATGGAAGTAATTTTCGCTGGATTTAAATCAATAGATAGTATTGTTGAGGCCGCGATTCAAGAGGATGTTGATGTCATCGGATACAGCGTTCATTCGGGCGCCCATCACGAGTGGACAAGGAAGCTCAACGATGCTTTGAAGGAGCGAGGGATCAGGGACGAATTTCTTATAATAATGGGTGGGGCGATACCTCATGCCGATCACGAGAATCTGATAAGGGAGGGTGCTGACGGAGTCTTTAGCCCAGGTACCGACACGAGGGACATCGTGAATTTTATTCTTGAAAATGTTTCTCTTGTTTCTCGGAAATAAGCGTTATTTAACTCAATTAAACGTTTTTAAGCGTCGGATGGTGAAGGGTACACAAGCGGAGGTAAAAATGGAGAAGATTCTATATAACCCCCCGGAGGAGCGGATCAAGCAAAGCAACATGTATCGCTTCATGAATTATGTCAATGATAGGTACGACAAGAGTTTCAGCAATTACGATGGGCTTTACCAGTGGTCGGTTGAGAACATTCCCCAGTTTTGGGTGGCTGTCTGGGATTTCGTTGGTATAAAGCATTCCAAACCTTATGATGAGGTTATTGATGACGTCACAAAAATGCCCGGCGCTCACTGGTTTTCCGGGGCCGAGCTGAACTTTGCTGAGAACCTTTTGCGCTTCAATGATGATTCCACCGCTTTGATTTTCAAGGGAGAAGGTCAAGATGTCGTGAGGTGGACATACAGGAAACTAAACGATGAGGTGTCACTGATCCAAAAAGCTCTTAAGAAAGCCGGGGTTACCGTGGGGGACAGGGTCGCCGGCTTTATGCCCAACATGCCCCATACTGTCGCCGCGATGCTCGCTGCCACAAGCCTCGGGGCTGTCTGGTCTTCCTGTTCGCCCGATTTCGGTATTAAAGGAGTGCTCGACAGATTTGGACAGATCAAACCGAAGGTTCTGTTCGTCGCTGACGGCTACTATTTTAAGGGTACGAGATACGACTCGCTGGAACGTGTGCGGGGCATTATACAGGAGCTTCCATCCATCGAAAAGGTTGTCGTTGTGCCTTATACGGTTGCTGCCCCTGAGATCGAAGGTATAAGAGATGCGGTCCACTACAAGGATTTCATAGCGGCTGAAGAGCCTGGAGAGATCGAGTTCGTCCAGCTTCCTTTCGAGCACCCCGTTTATATAATGTTTACATCAGGTACGACCGGATTGCCGAAGTGTCTTGTGCAGAGCGCCGGCGGCGTCCTCATAAACCATCTGAAAGAGTTGATAATCCACACCGACCTTAAGAAAGATGACGTAATCTTCTACCTTACTACCTGCGGGTGGATGATGTGGAATTGGCTTGTCAGCTCTCTTGCCGTGGGCGCTCAAGTGGTACTGTATGATGGTTTTCCTTTCCATCCGGATGCCCTTGCCCTCTGGCGGCTTGCTGAGGAAGTGGGCATTACAATATTCGGTCTGAGCGCGGGCTATGTTGCGGCTCTCATGAAGGAGGGCGCCAAACCGGGAAAGGAATGCAATCTTGAAAAACTCAGATTAATCCTTTCGACCGGTTCACCGCTCAGCGTTGAGGGCTTTGAATATGTTTATGATGAGATAAAGCGCGACGTCCAGCTATCGAGCATTTCCGGCGGGTCTGACATAAACGGATGTTTTGCTATCGGCAACCCCATGCTTCCAGTTTATGCGGGTGAGCTTCAATGCCGCAGCCTCGGGATGAAAGTAGAAGCTTTCGATGATGACGGCAAGCCAGTACGCAATAAGCAAGGAGAACTTGTTTGCCTCGCCCCGGCACCCTCCATGCCAATATACTTCTGGGATGACCCGGACGGATCGAAATATAAGGCTGCCTATTTCGAATATTTTCCGAATGTATGGCGTCACGGAGATTATGTGCTCATAAATGACCGGGGCGGTCTCATCATCTACGGGCGTTCGGATGCTACCCTGAACCCGAAGGGCGTTAGGATAGGGACGGCCGAAATATACCGCCCCGTCGAGAACCTTGAGGAAATCCAGGATAGCCTCGTTGTCGGGCAGAACTGGAAGGATGATATTCGCATAGTGCTTTTTGTCAAGCTTGCTCCCGGTTATGAGCTCACTCCAGAGCTGAAAGAAAAGATAAAGAAGACAATAAGGGAAAACGCTTCTCCGAGACACGTGCCGGAAAAGATTATCGCTGTTCCCGATATCCCGTACACGTTGAACATGAAGAAAGTGGAACTCGCGGTAAAGAAGGTCATAGAAGGTCAGGCTGTCCTTAACAAAGACGCGCTGAAGAACCCGGAAGCGCTTGATTACTTCGTAGACCTTGAGGAATTGAAGACCGATTAGGCTTACATTTGCTTCTTGAAGGACGGCGGGCGTTCTTCGGTAGGCGTCTCAGAGATTGATACTTTTTGAAACTCATGTTTGACCTGTCCGAGCAATAACCGTTTTTGTGCCTTCTTTCAAGTAGGCATATCTCCGGGGCATTTTCGTAAACCTAAAGGGAAGCAAGCCGGGCAAATAAGGAAGCACTGTCTTTGGTTTGTTTTACCGTTCTAACCTCTAACTCTTTACCGCCGCATCCTTCCTGATGTTCGCTACGAATAAGAACGGGACATAATTTATAATTCGTATGTGTTGTTTTTACCGTATCAGGTTCTCGGAATGTTGAGCGAATTTCACTGAAAGCGAGCGTGAATTGGTTCGGTCGGCTCGTCATTTTTTTGAGGACGCAATAAAATTCGCGCGCAACTCGTTTGCTTCAGAAAACAGATGGATATGCGCGGGATTCCTTTTGACCCTTTTATCGGGAACGGTCATAAGAATCTACTATCTGTGGCATCCGATCAGATACGATGAGGCGCTTACCCGAGTAATCTCCTATCGCCCCATCGTGAAAGTGGTTACCGACTATTTCGCTCCCAATAATCACCTTTTGCACTCGATTTTAGTTAAATGCACTTCCCGAATATTTGGTGACACGCTTGCCGGAATCAGAGTTCCCGCGCTCTTAGCCGGCATTGTTCTGATAATCCTGGTGTTTGTTCTTGCAAGCGCTCTGTATGACAGGAAAACCGCCTTAATTGCATCGGTGCTGACCGCTTTTTCCTCTACGCTTGTGGAATATTCAGTGCTCGCAAGAGGCTATACAATGCTTTTAGTTTTCTTTCTGCTCACCTTCACGCTTGGCGCTTACCTGCTCAGAACGAATAACGGGTTTGCATGGATAATGTTTTCCATTTTTTCGGCTCTGGGCTTTTACACAATTCCAACCATGCTCTATCCTCTGGGGGTCGTGGTGGTCTGGATGATTATCTCCGCGCTCGCAGGAAGCAAAAAGATGGTCAATTTGGTCTCTTTTTTCAAGAGGCTCTTTCTCTCTCTTTCCGCGGCGGGAATTGTGACGGTTTTGCTTTATCTACCGATAATCGTGAACGGGAGTTACAAGATTGCTCTGGATATTCCCGAGAGCCGTCGACTGCACTGGGGAGATTTTTTTCCAAGCCTAAAAGAGACGGCAAAACTAACATGGTCCATGTGGATGCGTGATATACCTCTTATCCTTGCGGTTTTGTTTGTCTGCTTTTTTATCGTGTCGGTATTCGCGCACCGCGGTATTTCCGACCACCGTATCCACCCCATTTTCTCCGTGGCGCTCTGGCTTTGCCCGGTTATATTCGTCTCGAGGGTTATATCTCCTTTGAGGGTGCGTGATTGGCTTTTTCATGTCCCCGTTTTTCACTGCGGTGTGGCTGCCGGCATCGTATTTACTCTGAGGGGTCTTCGCCTGTCCGATAAGAAGAAACGCATCGCATTGTTTTTGTGCGCAATTGTCTTGATTGTTCTCCTCGGCTCATTTCTTCTTCATTTCAACGGGATTTCATCCTCTGAAGAGGGTGGCAGGTGTAACGAAGCGGAAGAGATAGCCGTTTTCCTCAAAGGGATTTTGCGTGAAGGTGATAGGATTCTCGCGTATTGTCCCTGCGATCTGACAATAGCGTATTACGCTGAAAAACACGGGATTGCAGGTGAATATCTATACGGAAATGTCTTTCTCGGAAAGAGACTGATATTTGCCGTAAACAGGGTGCCGATTTACTCGCAATCGATAGAAAGTGTGCTTGCCTACGGCGGCATAGATTATAAGAAGGTTAAAGGATCGATAAAACTTATAAAGCGTTTTGAGTGCACTGACATATATGAGTGCTATTTGAGATAGAGCGCATTTTACTTTCGAGCGGCTGCTGCTAAAGACAGTTGTTAGCGTTGAGCGCTCTTGTCTTGTGCAAAAGATTTTTGAGAATTTTTGATTCTTCGGATAGTTTTGTAAGGAAGCATATCTTTCGAGTCGGTTTATGCAGACTGCAAGACGGTAAATTGCAAGGAGGGTAAATTTGAGCCGGGTCCTATTATTGGGACATTCACCCCTTCCATGGGAGGAGACTGAAAAGTCGTACGGTCCTGGAATAAGGACTTGGCAGTTTGCCAAGCCTTTGATTGACGATGGGCATGAAGTAACAATCATCGCCTCCCGCATACCTTTCGTTTACGAGGACGAGCAAGAAAAGCCCTGCCCGAGCGTTGAAAACGGATGCGTTATTTACCGTGTCTATCAGGAGGAATTCGAAAGGGGCAATTTCACTGAGTGGCTGATAGGTGAACTGGATCCTGACTGCATTGTCGGTGCTACCGCATACCCCTCTTACGTGGCGCTTCTTTACGCCGGCGAAAAGCCCGTTTGGGCTGACATATTCGGAAGCATTCTTGCCGAAGCTCAGGTAAAGGCCGCTGTCTACGCAGATGATTCTTACCTCGAGCATTTTCATCGCATTAATAATCTGATTTTGCACACCGCCGACCATTACAGCACTGTCTCTGAGCGACAGAAGTACGAGCTCATAGGTCAGCTCGGTGTTGCGGGACGCCTGACAAGCAGGACGCTTGGTCACGAGTTTGTTTCGGCGATTCCCTGCGGAATCGATGCCTCCAGCGCCGCTTGCATCAAGCCCCTTAGGAGAGATAGGGGGGACGGAGAATTTGTTGTACTGTGGAGCGGAGGATACAACACGTGGACCGACGTCAAGACGCTTTTCCGCGGTCTGGAAAAAGCGATGTCCATTTCCGAGAAGGTGAAGTTCATCTCTACGGGCGGCGAAATAGCGGGTCACGACGAGAGGACTTACGCGAATTTTGTGAGAATGGTGGAGAACTCTAACTATCGTGACAGATTTGAGCTGAAGGGATGGTTGAGGAAAAGCCAGGTCATCGACCTGTACGGACAAGCGTCGGTTGGTCTGAATATAGATGCAGTCCATTACGAGGTAACATTCGGTAGCCGTAACAGAATACTTGAATGGGCGCTGTACGGGATACCCGCTTTAACGACCAGCCTCTGCGAACTTACCATGGAACTCGAAAAAAACGGGCTGATTTTCACTTTTTATCCTGGTGATGCGGACTCCCTCGCTGAAAAGATAATTGAACTCGAGGGAAAAGACGAGATGCTTGCCGATCTGGGAAACCGTCTTAGGGAGTTCGTGATTAGCAAATACTCGTTTGAGAACACCACTAAGGAGTTGAGGGAATGGGCTAGCGATCCCGTGCATTCGCCCGATTTTGAATCAAGACTTCCCATGAGATTGCAGGCCAGGAAAGCGTCTGGGCGAAAACAAAAGCATGTCATAACAAAGGAATCTCCCGTAGGGGAAAAGCTTCTTTTCTATTTGAGAAACGAGGGCGTGGTTTCCACCATGAGAAGAGCCGTTAGATATATATCAAAAGGCATTTCGGGGCGCTCTGATTAGACGCTTGTCGCTGCCCGATATTTATGCCTGGTTTTTCAGGTGGTTTTCAGCGCTGAAAAAGGGTTTGAAGGCATGTCCGATTGGAAAGCGCACTTTCGTATAAAATTGTTGGATTTTATTCCTGCTTTTATCTTGTTGTGTGTCTTTTGGAGAGGAAACTTTGAAAATAGCATATTTCAGCCCGTTGAACCCGATTAAGTCTGGTGTTTCTGACTATTCTGAAGAACTGCTCGAATATCTCGCGGGTTACGCGAAAATCGACCTTTTCATTGGTGATTACCGACCCACAACTGCTTGGCTTCACGATTTTTTCAACATCAGAAATTATCGGGAAATATACGAGAACCATGGCAAAAACGACCACGATATTCACATTTATCACATAGGCAATAACGACATACATTCATATATCTACGCATTGAGTCTTCAATATCCCGGTATCGTGGTTCTCCACGAGCCCACGCTTCACCATTTCATATTCTCCCAGACTGTTGGCAAAAATCGGCTTAAGGATTATTTAAGGGAACTCGACTACTGTTACAAGGAGAAACGCTCTGAGATAGTGAAGTTTACGCTTGAGGAAAGGGATGAGTCAGCGTGGTTCAAATATTCCCTCGTTCACAGAATCGTTGACTCAAGCCTCGGCATCATAGTTCACAGCGATTTTGCCAGATCGATAATAAAGAGCATAGATCCATCAGCAAAGGTGAAGGTTGTGCGTCATCACTACACTCCCCCTCCTCCGAACAGCATCAGGCCGGCCTGGAAAGTTAGGGAGATCCTCGGCTTTGGCGCTGGTGACTTCGTGATAGGGTCTATGGGCTACATGACCGCGAGTAAGAGGCTCGATTTGCTACTCGGAGTCGTTTCTTCTTTGATTTCGAAGGGATATCCGGTGAAGGTGCTTCTTGTGGGTAAAATGCTTCCGGGTTGCGAGGTGTTGAACTGGGTTGAAATTCTAAACCTAAACAACAATGTCGTTATATCCGGTTACGTTGACACCAAGACATTTACGGAGTATCTGAGCGTCCCCGATGTTTTTGTCGCCTTGAGAGACCCGAGTGCCGGGGAAACGAGCGGGAGCGTTGTCAAGATGATGGGCAGCGGCACCCCGGTCATAATATCCGACAATTACGCTTTCAGCGAGTTTCCAGATGGTAGTTGCGTTAAAATACCGTTCGATGGTGCGGAAGAAAAAAGGCTTGAGGAAGCGCTTGTTTCTCTTATTGAGGACCCTTCTAAAAGGCAGCAGATTGGTAAAATGAGCCGCGAGTATATTCTCTCGCACCATGATATCCACTCATCGGCAAGGGCTTACATGGAGTTTGCCGTAGAGATTCTTAAGGGTTGATACCCCTTCCGATCCCTGTATAATAGTGCGGTATGTAAAAGGAGGGAAGGAATTCTTATGTCAAAATTCAGGTTTCGAAAAAGAACAGACGGCGGAAGAACAGCATTGTTCTCCATTTTGGTAACGGCGTTAGCGATAATGGTACTTTTCATGTCTGAGATAGTTGCCTGTGATACAGGCGGAAAACAGCGTCAGTCAAGCGAGTTTTCACTTCCCCCCGGCGGGGGTTTCATTCTATCGAACTCTCCGAGCGCATTTTTAGACAGGCGCCTGCTGGGCCTTTTTTCCGAAAGCGTGACGGATATCCTAATGAAGAAGGTTCCGCGCTCTGAATGGAAGTTTGTCAGGAACTTAAGGCTTTTTGCCAAGTGGGCGCAGCTAAACCCGAAAAGAGGGGAGTATAACTGGGCTCCGCTGGACACGGAGATAAAAAATGCGCTCAAACTCGGCATTAACGGGATAATGCTAACGGTCACGGGTCCCGTTCCAAAATGGGCAGTTAATCCGAAGAACCCCGGTGACCGAAAAATGGGTCCACCTAAAGACATGAGATACTGGAAAGAGTTCTGCAAGCAACTTGCCAAGCGGTACAAGGGGAAAGTGGATTATTTCCAGATCTGGCAGGAGCCGGGCTGGGACCTCGATTCACCGGCTCATCACGTATATTATTCCAGTCATTGTGACTATACCTACATGGGGCTCTTGAGGGCCGGTTATCAGGGGATAAAATCCGTTAACACACAAAGCTATGTGGCGTCGGGTTCTCTCATGAACGGGCTTAGAAGAGAGCCTTCTTCTTTCTACAATTATGAAATTCTCATGGGGGGAAGAAATCAGGACCTTGCGATGCTCATTGAGGCAGACGGCGAGGTTGTTGCCGAAAGACCCATGTATTTCAATTACGGGGGGAAATGGTCTGGCGGTCACGTTGAAATGGGGGTAAAGCAGGCAAAAACAGTTTGGTATCTTGCGGAAGGTGCCACCCACCCAGGATTTGAGGAATGGATCTGTATTCAAAACCCCGGCCAGAAGACCGCGAAAGTCAACATAACGTACATGTTCCCTGGCGGCTCAACTCAAGATCAGCAAGTTACGGTAATTCCGAACTCCAGATACACGGTGGATGTCAATCGGGCGGTCGGACCCTACAAGGATGTCTCGGCAAGGTTGGTCTCCGACCAGCCGATTATCGTCGAGCGTCCCATGTATTTCAATTACCATGACTGGCCAGGCGGCTCTGTGGATTCCGGGATAACCGAACCGGGCAAGGTATGGTACCTCGCCGAGGGAGCGACTCACCCCGGATTCGAGCAATGGATATCCCTCATGAATCCGAATGCGATAACCGTCAAAGTCGATCTGACCTACATGTTCCCGGGGGGAGCAACCCAACAGCAGCGCATATACATGCCACCCACATCGAGGGAAACAATACTGGTGAACAACGTGGTCGGACCTTATAAGGATGTATCTACTAAAATAGTCGCGAGCAGACCCATAATTGCTGAGCGCCCGATGTACTTCAATTACGGAGGAAAGTGGAGGGGAGGACACTCTCAGGTCGGCACGAGGAAGCCGGAGCGTTCGTGGTTCTTTGCCGAGGGAACTACCAGATACGATCCTCAAGGGACTTCGTTTGAAGAATGGGTTTCTCTCCAAAATCCGCAGGACGTAAAAGCGAACATAAAGCTAACCTACATGTTTGAGGGTGGCGGCACTCAGGTTCAAACTCTCACGATTCCGCCACACGCCAGGGAGACTGTCCTGGTGAACAATGTTATCGGACCACAGCGCGATGTCTCCGTGCAGGTTGACTCAGATGTACCCATAGTGGCGGAGCGCCCGATGTACTTCAATTACGGAGGATGGGATGGCGGGGATGTGGAGATGGGCTGTATTAAACCCGCTAGGAAGTGGTATTTCGCCGAGGGGACAACGAGGGTGGGATTTGATGAGTGGCTTACCCTTCAAAACCCTGCCGGCAATGATGTCCGCGCGAAAATCACATTCATGTTCAGCGACGGGACAACCCAGGTGAAATGGGTTAGGTTACCGGCAAAAAGCAGGACAACCGTTAATGTAAATCTCTCAGTGAGTCTCGGCACGATCTGCGACGGTATTTCCGTTCATCCTTATGACTATCCACAGCACTGGGCCTGGTATTACTCATATGTCGTTCAACTTGTAGGGAGATACGGGTTCGGGCAAAAAGAGGTCATCTGTTCAGAAATAGGCTGGCCCAACGGCGTGCGCCCGGAGTTCTCGGTCGAGGGTCAAAGGCAGGCCATCGGTGAGGTGGGGGTAGGTGGGCTCATTCAAGCGGGGTGTAAGAAGATCTGGGTCTTTCAGGATGTTGATGCTCCGCCTGGAACTTCGCCCGATGGTGATTATTACGGCTTGTTCAACTACTACGGGAGACCTTATCCGGCTTGGAATGAGTACAAGAAGTGGCAGGCTACTTTTCCAGACTACGGTAACAAGCCGCAAACTTGAAAACTCGACGGGGCTTATCCTTGCAGCAATCTTTTCACTTTGCGTTTTCCTGCTGTGGAAGTATCGATTCCGCGCGTCCGAATGATTATTATTTGTGTCGGGTTCCAGCGAGGGTGTCGCGTATCAATCCCGTGCGTCCCAATGAATACTGCGTTCTTCAACTCACTGGATCAAGGATATGGCATCAATCTCGCGCGTCCGAATGATTACTGTTGTATGCTAGCAATCATGCGGCGTAAAGCGGGCTCGGCCCCGTTTTGCGCTCAAACTGGTTTTTACCCTGCTTAAGGTGCTTGTGCAGCACAACTCGGTTGCGGTTTTCCTACAATGCTGTCCGCCCATTGGTGGTTTTCTCAGTAAGCGGAGGTTGCGCTTACTCACCTGATTCTGGTCGGGTCACCGAAGGTTTTTTCTTGAGTGTTCCCAGAGCAATAGGCGCTTTTTCCCCTCTTTTATCGGGCCAGATTGGCGGCTTCTGAGGTTCTTGAGCAAGACCTATGATGTGTTCTCCGCTTCCTTCAACACGGTCTCGATTCGGTTACGGGCGCTTTCTGTGGGCATAAGGACCGCGTTGCCTTCATGGTCTTTGGAGATAGCAAGTTCGGGCATGAGTACCGCGATCGCGTTTGCGATGGCAGTGGCGGACCTGCTTGCCGCCGCGCGCTCAATCATGCTCCCCGACCGGGCGATCTTTCGGCGCATTTTTTCGAGTTCTTCAAGAAGTGGCAAGACGGTGCGAGCGATATCAGCCTTTTTTTGCTTTTCCTCTTTTATGAAAAAAGAGATGTCATCGGAGGTTCTGCCCTCTATTCTCCACATATAATAGGTGAAGGTTCCAAAAATAGTAATTATGAGAATTACTAACAGGAAGGATGTTAGTTCCTTTAACAGAGATTCCCGTTTCTTACACATCAATCCTCATTCTCTCGGTAAATACTCAGATGGCATAAATGATATTCGTTTTTGGTCGGCAGTGGTGATGTAATGCTCAATTTGAGAATGTGATAACTTATTATTACAATCTTTTGGCCTAAAAGAAAAGGATTTGCCTTTCTTATTGTTATCAGTGTACCGAAAAGAAATTATGGCATGTTGTGAGGACGGGAAATTGTCATCAGCTGAAAAAAGACTTGTTTCGGTTGTTTTGGTTCTTTACAACTCTTATGAGTACGTTGGGCAGTGTCTTCGATCACTCGGGGAAGTCACGTATCGCCCTGTCGAACTGGTCATTGTTGATAACGGATCTGAGGATGACTCAGTCCTTTGCGCCCGGAGGATTGCCAATGGATTCGATTTCCCCTGCGTTTTGAGTACCCTCGGGAAAAACAGGGGTTTTGCGCGGGCAAGCAATCTCGGGGCGGTCCTATCAAAAGGTCAGATTCTTTTTTTCTTAAATCCTGACACCGAAATATACCCGGATGCTATCGACGCTTTAGTAGGGGCTTTCGCCGACGAGAGAGTGGGTGTGGCCGGCTGCAGGATATATTATCCCGACGGAAAGACGCTCCAGCATGCGGGCGGATATATCAGGGATAACGGGCTTACCATGCATTTCGGGTTTAATGAGGCGGATTGCAGACAGTACGCTAAGCTAAAGGATGTTCCATACGTTACGGGCGCCGCGATTGCGGTAAGGAAGGATGTTTTCACACAAGCGGGCATGTTCGACCCGGGGTATTATCCCGCCTATTTCGAGGAAACGGACTTTTGCCTTAAGGTAAGGAGGTTGAAATATCGGGTTGTCTATGTTCCCGAGGCGCGCGTCGTGCATCATGAGTCCACCACAACCGGAAGGTTCACGGAAAGGTATTACTATCTTTACCATAAAAACAGGATAAGATTTATCATTAAGAACTTCTCCCTTGATTTCATTCTTAATCGCGCGCTTCCATTAGAGCAGAAGTGGATTGGAATGATTGAGCCCGAGGAACAGGCTGTTCCGCTTAACAAAGCCTATATGGCTAACATTATTAAGCTTCCCGCAACTCTTTTTGCCAGATGGCGAACGGACCGGCTGCTTTCGGCGCCGAGAATCGAGGACACGGTTTCAGAGCTCTGAGGCGGAAAGTGAGTTTCGGGCAAATGAAAGAATCAGACCAAAGTAATCAAGTGGCTTTACAGATTAAGTCCTCGGGATGAGAACGCAATGAGAATTTCAGTTTTGGGTCCGACATATCCCATAAGGGGAGGAATATCACACTACACCACAATGCTTGTAAAAAATTTGAGAAGAAAACACGATGTCCAGTTTATCTCATACGAAAAGCAGTACCCTTCTTTTCTGTTTCCGGGTCGAACGCAAACGGACTCATCTTCCATTCCCCTGATTGAAGATAACTCTCCCATTGTCTCCTTCTGGAATGCTTTTACGTGGAAAAGAGCAGTCAAAACGATCGCCGAGTTCGAGCCGGAAGGACTCGTTATCTCGTGGGTCAATCCAGCGCTGTGGCTTCAGACTCGCTATATTGCCCGCGGCTTGAAACGCTCACGCCCTCAGGCAAGAATTATCTTCTGGTGCCATAACGTATCCCAGCATGAGAGAAAACCCCTCTACAATACGTTTTCAAAACTCGCCTTCGCGACGGGAGATTATTTCATAGTCACTGGAAAGAAGGCCCAAGAGGATTTGAAGAGATTGTTTCCGGAAGCCCGAGCGGCCGTTGTTCCTCTGCCCGCTTTTGATTCATTCCCTAAAAGGGTATCCCGCAACGAAGCGAGGTCGGCTCTCTCTATTGATGAGGGTGCGAAAGTTGCTCTCTACTTCGGTTTTGTTAGGGAATATAAAGGCTTGCGTTTCCTGATAAGGGCGCTTAGGCAGATTGCCCGAGAAATACCCGATTTTCAACTGATAATCGCGGGTGAGTTCTGGGATGATAAAGACAAATACATGCGCGAGATAGAGATTTCAGAAGAGGAACGCAGGGTCATGATATTCGATGAGTACATACCAAACGAAAAGGTACCCATTTTTTTCAGCGCCGCGGATGTGGTGGTGCTTCCCTACGTCAGCGCGTCGGCAAGCGGTATTGTCCAGCTTGCTTATTATTTCGGAAAGCCGGTTATAACGACTAATGTCGGTGCTCTCGGGGAGGCGGTCTCTCACGGTAGGACGGGATATCTAATTCCACCCGCCGACTCCGAGGCGATCGCGCGGGCGGTGATCGAGTTTTTCAAATCCGGGCTTGGGGAGGATGCGGGCAAGGAAATAGAGGAGTTTAGGGCAAAATTCTCGTGGGAAGAAATGGTTAAGGCTGTAGAGAATGGAGTAAAACTCAGTTCACGAGAAGTATCCGGGCGGGCTTAATTGGCTGTTACTGTTACAATTCTCTCATATCAGGTGCTATAAAACGGTATTAATATGCATGCATGATTTGATTTTCTTGTTGAGGGGTGCAAGATGAAAATTGAAAAAGTCAGCATCGTTATCCCTGCCTATAACGAAGAAGAGGCGATTGGAGGAGACATAGAGGTAATCCGTAAAGCCATGGAGGAATCGGGCAGGGATTACGAGATTATCGTAGTGAATGACGGCTCAACCGACAGAACCTCGGAAATCGTGAGGAAATATGATTACGTCAGGCTGATTGAACATCGCGAAAATCGCGGTGGAGGATTCGCGAGAAACACAGGGATAAGAGCTTCTACCGGGGACGTGGTTGTCGTAACAGACGGGGATGGGACATACCCGAACCAGGACATACCAAGGCTGATCGAGCACATGGAGAGGAACGAACTCGACATGGTTGTCGGTGCAAGAAAGAGGGAAGCGGGAACAATGAAAATCCTCAGAACTCCCGCGAAATGGTTCATAAGAAAACTTGCCATGTGGATGTCGGGCTTCAATATTCCGGATTTGAACTCCGGGCTCAGGGCAATGAAAAAAAGCGTATTCATACAGTTCATCGATCTGCTTCCCTGGGGGCATTCCTGGGTTTCCACCATAACCCTTGCCATGCTCTCCTCCGGTTACAGCGTGGATTATCTTGACATCGATTATTATCCTCGGAAGGGAAAGAGCACTTTCAGACCCGTAAAGGACACATACGCATACCTTACCCTGGTAATAAGGACAATCACTTGGTTCAATCCTTTGAAAGTTTTTATGCCCCTCGCTCTAATACTTGGAGCGGCAGGTTTCGGGAAACTTATCTATGACATGATACGTCACCCTTTCTACATAACCTCCAACACTGTCGTACTCTTGATGGCTTTCATCCAGGTACTCGCCCTAGGGCTTTTGGCTGACCTTATCGCGAGAAGAGGCAGGTAGTCCCCGTGTAATTTTCGCAAGGATGTGGTTTGTTGAGGGATAAGATAATAGAGATAGGTAAGGATTCAACCTGGTATCTCGTCTCCACCATTGTTTCCGCATTTATAGGGTTTATAGCGGTCCCTATCTTTACCAGGATATTTGAGCCACATGAATACGGTATATATACACTTGTCGCCACCGCGATTACCTTGGGAGCACCCGTAGTTTTTATAATGGTCACTAACGCCATCGTTCGATACCTCCCGGAATACGAAGGGCGAGGGGAACTCAGCGTCATTTTCACCACAGTCTTGAGAAGGGTCCCAATATTCTTTGCTCTCATGTTCTGCCTTTGTCTGCCTGCGGTTGTGATCTTCGCGCCCCTTGGAAGGTACCGTCTCGTGGTGGCGCTTGGTATCAGCGTTTTCGCCTTGTACACGGTTTTCAGAGTTCTTTTAGGCTTCATGCGAGCGATGCGAATGGCCTGGCAGTATGCGGTTTTCATGATTATCGTGCAGTTTGGAAGATACATAGTGGGCGCTTTGCTTGTCGCGAAATTCGGGATGCACGTGGAAGGCATTTTCTGGGGATGGCTCGGAACGCTCGTGCTGGTTATCCCTGTGGAACTTGCCATTCTACGGGTCTGGAAGAGGATAAAAAGAGGAGCGTTTTCAAGGACGCTTGAGAGAAACATTCTTTCATACGGGCTTCCCCTTATACTCGTTAGCATATTCTCGGACATTCTCACCGCCGCTGACAGGTACATGGTGCAGGGTTTCTGGGGTTCCAAACAGGTTGGGCTTTATTCTGTTGTTTATACCCTTGTGACAAATCTTGAGGCTATACTGGCAAGCATTATCGCCTTGGGCGCGACTCCGGTTATCGTGAGGTTCTTCGAACAAGAGGGAGAGGAAGCGACTGTAACTCTCATAAGCAGGATAACCCGGTATTTTCTGATGCTTCTTTTGCCGGCGATGGTCGGCATATGGGTCTTGAACAGACGGATAGTAAGCGTTATTACTTCTCCGGGTTACATGGATGCGACAAAAGCGGTGTTCCCCCTCGTTCTGGGGGTATTCATAAGCAATCTTCAGTGGCTTCCTTTCCTGTCGTTTCAAATAAAGAAAAGGACAGACTCCTCGATATTTCCCATCGGTATTTCCGCAGTTTTTAACCTTGCCTTAAATGCCTTGCTTATCCCACTTTTTGGACCCAAATACGGGTTTGTTGGCGCGGCCTGGGCAACACTTGCCAGTTACGTGCTCTGTCTTTTCCTCGTGGTAAGAGCGGGAAGGAAGTATATGAGGTGGGAATTCCCTTGGAAGGGCTCTTTGAGTATAATGATCTCAACAGCCGCCATGGGTCTATTGCTTTTCTTTCTCGATAAAATTCTTTTCGGGAGGTGGTACGGACTTCTTACGCTCGTTATCGCCGGGATGCTCTTTTATTCTTTTACGATGCTCGCTACGGGGGGATTTACGAAATCTGAGCTAACCTTTGCGAAAGAGATTTTGAGCCGCGCCTTTCCTAAACGCGGTGAAGGAAGGCATTAAGTAAAGCATGCGGTTTACCCGCATGCCAGGTTAACGTTCATGAAAATGGGCAGGAAAAAGGTTTGAAGAAAATGCCGTTCGATAAAAGAGTTCTGATCGTAAGTTATAACTACCCGCCGGTCGGCACGGTCGGGAGCTTGAGGGTAACCAAAATTACGGGCAGGCTCCCGTCCCTGGGCTGGTATCCGACTGTTATGAGTGTCACGAAAGATATATCAAAGCCAAGCAGCTGGGACGAGACTGAAGGCGAGTTTCCCGAAGTAAAAGTTGTAAGGGCACCATTCCTCGATCCACTAACGTTCGTTCAAAGGGCGCTCAGAAAGGCAGGGCTGCTCAGTTCTAATGCGCAGGGGGGAGGAAAAGAAGGTAAGAGTTCGGAAGTCTCTTCTGTTTTAAAAAGGTTTGTCCGGTGGCTTGCGCGTTGGGGAACGTTTCCGGATCGTTATTTGTTATGGGTTCCTTCTGCCCTTATTGCATCTTTAAAGGAGCTTGAAACGGAGGGCTATTCGCTCATCTTCAGCACATCTCCGCCTCTTTCAAATCATTTCGTGGCATACCTTCTTTCGCGCCTGAAGGGCATTCCCTGGGTTGCGGATTTGCGGGACCCCTGGGCTCACGGGTACTTGGACCTTTCGAGCACAGAAATCGCTTTGCACAAACGGCTTGAGAGAGCAGTCTTAAGACGCGCGTCTGCGGTTACCGCAGTATATGATTCACTCGCCAGGGAGATAGAGCGTGACTGCCGCATGGAAGATGGAAGTGTTGTGCATATCAGTATTGGTTTTGACCCACTTGAATATCCATACAACGTAAGTCCTACTCGGGAAAAGTTCGTTCTCACTTTCACCGGCTCGGTTTATGGGCTGAAGCAGGACCCGAGACCTCTATTCGAGGTCATTGAAGAGCTCATAGATGAGGGAAGCATTTGCCCGGAAGAGATTGTCGTGAGGTTCTACGGACCTCCGGATGAGTCGCTTGAGAAATTGCGTGATACCCTCAGGTATCCTGAGATAATGGAAGTTCACGGTGTTGTGAAAAGAAGAGAAGTTCTCATGAGGCAGCGTGAGTCCTCCGCTCTTCTGGTTCTGCTCTGGGACAACCCATATACCGCGAAATATTTTGGCGGTAAGGTTTTCGAGTATTTGGGAGCGAAAAGACCGATTCTTGCTTGGTGTCCGGCAGGCGGCGAGATAGTGAGTCTTCTTGAAAGATCTGGGGCTGGAGTCGCGGTAACATCGAAAAATGAATTAAAGGAAGTCTTAAGAAAATGGGTGCGCCAGTACATGGAAAACGGGGAGATAGAGCTCCCAGAGGGATCCACGGAATTATCCTCGTATCACTGGGATAGGATTGCCTCGCGCATGGTTGAGGTTTTCGATCGGGTGATCAGTGCAAAGTAATGCTTTACTTGTGGCTCGCTTTAGCTGCAGTCTTCTCCCAAACCTTGCCGATAGCGAAGATAGTTTCCAAAAAAAGCGAGTCCATCTGTTCTTCGGTGCTTCTGAATCGGTTTCTCACATAGGGTTTGCCCTCCCCATCCCCTTCTTTTTTCCCCACTGCCATCACGCACCAGTTTCTGCCGTGCGTAACCCACACGAAGCCGGTGCGGAGCCAGATAGGGACCAATCCGGCTTCTCTCATGCATTTGAAAAGTGATTCCTCGGAAAAGAAGTTTATGTGCGTCAAAGGCTCTTTAAGCCTCATCCACTCGCGGAAAGCGCCTAAAGGCACCTCCACGTATATGACGCCGCCCTTCGAAAGCCTTGCGGCGAGGTCCTTTAGAAGCCCAACGGGTGATTCGGCGTGTTCGAGAACGTGTGAAAGCAGGATGAGGTCAAATTTTTGATCTTTGGGAAGGTCATCGAGAGTTTTGCCCAGATACTGGATTCCGCTGGGAGTTTCCATTTTGACCCAGTCAAGAACGAAGCAGTTGTTTTCGCCCGCGAAAGAAATAAGGTTATACCCTTACGCCACGCCGTAATCAAGAATGTTGCCTCCTTTTAAAATGCGATCAAGTGATTTCTCTACCACGCGCCTGATTCTTTCAGACCTTTTTTCAATTCTCATCGGTGGATTTTTCTCAGCTCTTATCTTCGCGCTTTGGAGGCTGTCAACTGTCCTGTACTTCAATTCAATTTCTTCAGATGTGAGTCTCGGGCTTGTGAAAATAAATCCACACGTATCGCATAAGCGCGCTTTTACCCTTTGAGGCTCCTTACTTCGCGCTATATAGTTGAAAAAGATCCAGAGTCTTTCTTTCTCATAATGGGTGTTCGGTGTTGGAGGATCTGGGCAGTCTTCAGGGTAGGAGAAAAGGTGATCGGCGATTGATTTGACTTGAGTGCTTCTGCAGACCGGGCATGACGTGACGTCTATCATGCTTACTTATCTTTCGTGATTTTGTCCCGCGTTCGGTTCATGTTCTAATTGCCGAGAAAGTTCCAAGACTCTCTCGAAAAACAAATTCCCCGGTTTTTCAAGTTTGCTCGAATTTGCTCCCTTTCAAATCGCGGTGCCCACTTACCTGCTTGATTTTTTGCCTGTAAGAACAACCTTTGCCTGTTCCCTTCGGGTGAAATTTTTCGAGCGCCCCCTGCGCGAAACCTTTCCCGTAGTAAAAAGAACCGAGCAGGATAACCGGAAGAGACTTCAAAAAGCCGATTCTTTGGTCGCGCCCGTAGATCATACTTCTTAGGCATATTCTCAAAAACCTTGCGAAGGGAACAAACGGCCAAAGAATCGGAATCTTCGCCACGAGGCTTCCCCTCATCCTAAAAGACCGCCTTGTTTGGCTCGCTCCCCTCGCAAGCCTTTCCTGGTTTTTTAAAAACTGTTTTAAATCTGTTCTGTTTCGGTGCGTTACCTTTATTCTTGGATCGAAAATTACGGGTATTCCTTTGCTTGCGCAGTCCTTACCGAACGCCACGTCGGACCCTTTCTCTAAGGCTTTAAATCCTCCCGCAAGAAGGAAGTCCTCCTTGCCTATTGCGAGATTCGCGGTGGGAAGGAAACCCACCCTCTTTTTACCCATCCCGGGGAGAAAAGCGCTGAACTCGGAAAAGTACTCGGCTGTGCCAACTATATTAGTTGGGGTTCCGTTGAGGAGAGGACCTCCAACCACGGCTCTGATTATATGGGGTCGGCTTTCGAGCACTTCTCGCAGCCATTCTTTGTCGGGGATACAGTCAGCGTCCGTGAAACAAAGGATTTTCCCGGAGGCCAATTCGGCGCCGACGTTTCTCGCTTCCCCGGGGAAGAGTCTCTTTTCGGATCGGATGAGGATTATGTTGTCCCTTTTTTCGAGAAGCGCTTTCGTCTCGTCGTCGCTGGAATCGACCACTATGATTTCGACTGGCAATCCTTCTGCCGCTTTCTCGACTGCGTTCAAGCAAGTGACTATGGCGTCACCCGCGTTGTAACAGGGTATGATTACCGATATAATTACCCCGTTTTTACCGCGGTTGCTTGCTGCCAAGTGCATTATTCCTTGCTCCCTCCATCGCGACAATCAAACCCAGCTCATGTGCTTTTTCGGGTATTGAATTCTGACCCTTTTATATTAAGTGTAGTCGTTGTTACCACGATGATTCTATGTTTAATTAAGCGCGCTCATAAACCGCGAATATCCATCTCGGAGGCTGCCTGTGGATAAGGGGCGCTCTCAAATAAATTTTTCTCAGAAACGCGAAAAAGCTTGGACCTCTCTTGTTTGTTGACCCAGTGGGATTTTTACCAAACGAGGTAAAACCGCAATTCAGGCATGTCTTGTTTTCAAACGGAAGGTATCTTTTGAGCACTCTATATCTTAGGAATAGCTCCAATTTTGGGGGTACTCTAATTGGCTCTCCCGCCTCGATTAAATTCTTCAACAAAAACCCGGGAAAGAGCGAGGGCATATCCTCAGGTGAAAACGAGCGGAAGTGGTAAGAGGAATTGAAAACGAAACCGCAGCGCGGGCAGCGGGTAAGGTTCTTACTCAGATTTTCTTTGTTTGGCACAGAAATAACGATAAACCTCCTTGCGACTCTCGTTATCTCGTAAATTGAACGTTCAAAAATATCTTCGGGCAAATGTTCCAGGACTTCGGAGGCGATAACCGCGTCCCAAGCCCTATCCGGAACGGGAATCTCATCCGCGCTCGCTATTAGGGCCGGGCGTTTTATTTTTCTCAACGCCTGCTCACTAACATCAACTCCGATTGCGGGAATCCAATCTATCTGATTGATTATCAGACCATCTCCGCATCCGACTTCCATTACTGATTGTGCATCTTTCGGAAGCATTGAGATAATAATCGAAGCCCTTTCCAGGTTTTTCAAGAGGACTGTCCCCGAGGAGAATGACCATTGTTCATCGTAATGCTTCTGAAGGTCGCTTTTGTCTTTCATATTCATGTTACCGGCTCCAGTATCTCTGCCTGTTAAGCTATCTTGACCCGACACTTCGCAACCATGGAACTCTCGCGCTTGGATATATGTCAAATCTTAATACAATTCCTGATCGAGTTTGACCCCGGTCATTTTCTCAACTTCCTTCAAGAAGATTTCGATGGACATCAAATTGGTAATGAGCCTCAAAAGGTTTGGATACCCTCTTAGGAAAAGATCGACCTTCCCCATCAAGGCATCTGGGTTGATCATATCCGCGGTGACCATCGTCTCCGGGTTAAGGACCTCTCGCACAAGATCAGCGTGATAAAGCCTGATCAACGGGGTGTAATCGGGAATGTAGTTCAGACCCACGATCTCCCTTCTTAATAGGAACCTTCCAATCCTGTTTGCCCCTTTCCTGTACAGGTCAAATGCTTTTATCTTCGTTGCCGAAGCCTTCACTTTGAGCGGGGGTCGGTTAAATCCTATATATTCGCCTTTGGATGATGGAACAAGGCAAAGCGTTGGTTCATTTCTGGAGATAATGTACCTCGGGATTGTACTATCAAATCTCTTTTCCAGAGGAATCCTAAGTGACATTTCCACGATCGGCATATAAAGCCAGCAATCCCAGATTTTCATCGCTTTTGCCGCCGGCGCGAAAAGATGGGTTGTGTAGTTGGATGTCCTGTCTCGGGCAAGCACGTATTCGCACCAGGTATTGAAGGAAACGCCCGCTTTTCCATCCCCGAACTCTTTGGCGGCTTGCTCGGTCAGTGTATGGGCGATTTTCTCTAATTGCTCATTTTCATTGAATCCGCGGAGTATATCATGCGCCCAAGCGGTCCTGTATCTTTGAATTCCCAATCTAAGAACGTCATTGCCGGAAATTTTCCTCCCCTTTAAATTCTTTACCGCGTATGCCTTGTAAAGGTCCGGACAGATGCCAGTGAGAAAAACATCCGAATGTTGGCACTCATTCGCAAAAACGTGCTTGAGATTGGTCGCAAGTACATGATTCACAAGACCATTTTTCTCAATGGCGCCTTCTTTTACGTCTCGGGGGAACGACTCGATCACATTCCAATCAAGTGGGTAATGTCTGTGTTCCAATCCGAATAAAGCGCATATTTTTGTAGCAAGCCTGATATCCGTATTGGTCGAATCACCGTAAGTGAAGCACGCCAAACGCTCGCCGTATGGGGGGCACGCAGAAAGGATCGCTCTGCTGTCGAGCCCCCCGGTAAGTGAGAGCGATGCCCGGTTTGATATTTCGAAAAGTTCCTTGAAGTGATAATT
>OGCI01000344.1_pt1 | contig 57114 bp, 51 predicted proteins | sample 1570021 | NCBI WGS metagenome assembly OGCI01 (sample SAMN06264664, study PRJEB24512) | hot springs metagenome | isolation source: Hot spring water | place: South Africa: Tshipise | collected 2015-06-21
GGTAATTCACTAACTTGATATTGTTTAAGTGATTTGATAAATCTTTTCGCAATCTGAACATTAGTTTGTAAAGGGATATTCAAATCAACAGCTTTTCTTCTGATAATATAATCACTATCTAGTTCAACTTTCTCGGCAGTTTTGGGAATGCTAATTACTTAATAAGCAATTTTCTTTTTCTTTGGAAGGGACACCATAATTTCCTATTAAAGTATAAGTGCAAACAAGAATTTGTCCGCGATAGGAAGGATCAGTCAGAGTTTCTGGATAACCAACCATTCCAGTATTGAATACCACTTCACCACTTGCGCTGGTTTCAGAACCAAAGCTGTATCCGTAGAACTCAGTTCCATCTTCGAGAATTAATTTTGATTTGGTTTTATGCTTATCAGACAGATTCAATAACGATTTAATTCTTCTTGTTTAAAATTTGTGAATAAATATTTTCATTTGAAATTAATTTCAAGGCAGTTGCTATTTGATTATCACTTTTCAAAGACTCTTCAAGACTTTTCTTAGAATCAAAATATCTTCTTACCAATTCAATTTTAATTAAACTTAAAATTACAGATTTATTTTTCTCAAGAAGAGATGAGGTATAACTATCAAGCCTCTTCTTTAGATTTAATAACTCTTGGATGTAGGTTTCATTCAAAGAATCTTTCTTCATTTGAGTAATTAGTTCATTCAATTTTTTAGATGATTCTATTCTAATCTTTTCAGGATTGTTGGAAACAAAAGTTAAAAATTTATTAAAGATATTTTTCTCGTTATCTTTTTCAAATTCTGTTAATGTATTCTCTGAACTATACTCATCAACAAATTCAAATATCAATCCTTGAGCTAATAATTCTTCTACCAAATTATTTTTTAAATAACTCTCAACTAATGTATCAGGAGAAATTCCACCAGCACTGAATACTTTTCTATTATTGTCTGTAAAGAAATCTGAATTAGAATCTGAGTCGAGTCCTTTTATCACTTTATTATTTTTTGAATAATCAATTTTCTGAATGCATCTTCCGCTTGGAGTATAATATTTCGCTGTCGTTATTTTTAATGATATTTCATTTGTGATGGGAGTAATTGTTTGAACAAGTCCTTTTCCAAATGATTGAGTTCCAAGAATAATCCCTCTATCATGGTCTTGAATCGCACCGGCTATAATTTCAGATGCTGAAGCACTATTCTCATTTATTAGAACAATTAATTTTTCACTTTTGAATAACGGTTCTTCGTTTGAGAAATATTTTTTTTCGGACGATTCATCTTTTCCACGAGTTGATACAATTAAAAGATTTTTTTGAAGAAACTTATCACTCACTTCAATTGCTGACTCTAAAAGTCCACCCGGATTTCCTCTTAAGTCCAGAATGATAGAATGAATTTCTTTTTCATTTCTGAGTTTTCTAATTGCACTTTGAATCTCCGCTCCAGCTGTTTTAGTAAAGCTGTTTAGTTTAAGATAGACATTGTTTGAGTTTGGAGGATAAAATCCGTAATAATATAAACTCTTAACTAATATCTCTTCTCTGATTAATTTGAAAGTCAAAGTATCATTTTGATTATTTCTTAAAATTTTAATTTCAAGTTGGGTTCCTGGCTCACCTTTAACACGTGGTGAAACTTCATCATAATTTTCAACTGAGACAGGAAAACCATCAACTTCATAAATTATATCACCGACTCTTAAACCTTGTCTTTGAGCAGGATATCCATCCATAATTTCAGTAATTTTAACTCTGTTATTCAGAACTCCAATTGAAACTCCAATCCCTCCATATTTACCATTTGTGATTATATCTATATCAGATTTTTTTGACTCATCTATGAGAACAGTATATGGGTCAAGTTTCTCAAGCATTCCACGAATACCAGATTTTATAAACTCTGTTGAGTTGATTTCATCAACGTAATTAAAAGATATTTCTTTGTATATCTTCGCAAAGATGTCCAGATTCTTAGATATTTCGTAGTAAATATCACTTTTATTGACTAATGAAAAACCTAATAATAAAAACGCTATAAAACTCAGACTAATTATTTTAATTTTCATCAATTAAGCCCTTCTTTATTAAAGATATTCTTTCAATTATAATTTTATGAATTTTTTCTATTGATTGAGTTCCATTTATAACAACAAATCTTTTTTCTTCATTAGCTAATTTCAAATATCCTTCTCTAACTTTTTGATAAAAAGTATTTGAAGAGATTTCTATTCTGTCCAATTCAATATTTGATCTTAGTGCTTTTCTCTTTAAGCATTCCTCTACTGAGATATCAATTAAAAAAGTTATATCCGGAATTACGTTAGAAATAGCAAAAGAGTTAATAACATTTATTTTTGAAATGTCCAATCCTCTTCCAAATCCCTGATATGCTGTTGAACTATCGTGAAATCTATCTGAAATAACAACGATATTTTTTTCCAAGGCGGGTATAATAATTTCTCTGACTAACTGAGCTCTGCTAGAAGAGAATAAAAGAAACTCTGTTTCCATTTTCATTTCCGAATTTTTTCGATCAAGTAGAATGTCTCTTATTCTTTCTGAGATTAAAGTTCCCCCCGGTTCTCTTATAACTTTTACCTCCCTACCTTTATTAATGAAAAATTTTTGCAGCAATTCTACTTGGGTGGATTTTCCACAAAAATCTATCCCTTCAAAAGTTATGAACATATTTAACCAATTCAGTATTTTTTAATTATGTATTTAATTATATCAGGTTTGACAGAAATAAGACTCAAATTTTTGGGTAAATGAATCTCTGGTTTTAGATAACCTAAAGTATCAGAAATGATTTCTTTATAATCTATTTTTGCTAATATATCGTTATTGTCATATTTTGAAAAATAATCAATTCCGCCTCGTAATATAATATTAACAGTTTTTGGATTAAGAATAACTTCAGTATTTGGTGGGATATTTTCCACAATAATTTGAACATCATTTATTGTATTATTAATAATTCTCTGTATATCAAGATAAATTTTTACACTGTGCAGATTCGTTTCAAATCCTTTTGGACTTTTCAATTCCGTAAAAACTTCTACTGACTTATCAAGTTTTTTTAATTCGATTGGTAAAGTTTCCACTTCGTTAATTAGATTGATTTCATTAGCTGGACCGCGAAGAGAAATACTGTCAGGTTCTAAAATTATTTCAGAAGCTAAGCCGAATCCCCTCTTGAATTCAAGATTTAATAAAGGTTTAATCGGAATTCTTTTTTCTACTTTCGGTAAAAGGTTTACTGAAATATTTTTAGGTGTTATCTCTATTATATTCATTTTATTGTTATACCAGTGATTCAATTCAATTGAGTTTAAAAGATTTTCACTAAAATTTGCTGAGTCTTTTTTAGCAGATATAACAAAATTTTTCTTTGCACCAAACTCAAAAGGTAATAAAGTCCAACCGTCTGCTTTAATTTTTAAGGTAACAAACGCAGGCATTTTTGAGGATGGAGTAAAATTATCTGGTAAGTCAATAACTTCTAATGGAAGAACATATGATGAATAATAATAATCCGATAATGCAATGCTTATCCAAATGGTGAAGGAGAAGAATATCGAAACGATTAAGTAAAATTTTTTATTCAATTTATTCAATTAAAATTTTGTTCTAGATATTCAGATAAAATTATTGCTGCTGAGTGCATATCTAATAGCGATTTATTTCTTCTGGCTTTTTTCTTCGTTACTGATTCTAAAATTTTTTGATGTGCAATTTTCGAAGAAAAACTTTCATCCCAAAATATTATTTCAATCTTAGTTTTTTCAAATAGATTATCTCTAAACTCGTAAATCTTGTCAGATAAAGAATTTTTATTCGTCTTCTCATCATTAGGAAGACCTAAAACAATTAACGAAATATCCATCTCATTTATAATTTTAATGATATTTGTCATCAAGCTTTTATCATTTTCAAGAGTATTAAAAGGATATGCAAATTTTTTTAGGGGATCACTAAGTGCTATTCCAACTCTTTTCAATCCGTAATCAATTGCCATGATTCTGTCATTAACTACTTTGTTCATTGTAAAGCACTTTCAAATCTTTCGACAGAAGTCACACCTGAAATTTTCTTTAATCTTTCGATTATTCTGTTTAAGTGTTCCAGATTTTGAACATAGAAAGCAACGTTGCCTTCAAAGGAAGAATCCTGAGTGTTAATGTTAATTGATTTAATATTAGTATTCTGATATGTTACGATTGAGTGTGAGATATCATTTAATAATCCGGGGCGATCTTGTCCACGAATCAAAATCCCCACCACGAAAAGATTATTTTCAGTTTCAGGCCATTGAACATTTACTAATTTAGAAGAGTCACTAATTGAAAGATTAATTAGATTATTACAATTTTTCCTATGAATTTTAATTCCTTCTCCTACCGTTATAAATCCAATAACAGGATCACCTGGGATCGGATTACAACATTTAGCATAAGTATATAAAATACTTGACTTCTTGCCATCTACTAAAATGCCTCCAATTTCTCCACGTAGAGAATTAGCAAATTTATTAAACTGAATTTCCTTCTGTTTTTCTTTGTCTTCTTTTTCCTGTTTTACAGTGAGTATATCATCAATGTTTAATAAACCTTGTGCAATTGCCTTGAAGAACTGTTTAGAATTATCATATTTATGAGTGTGAATAATTTTCATCAAATCTTCGTTAGAAAAATTGAGTTTTAATTTTTTGAGTTTCCTTTCCCAAATTTCTTTCCCTTTCTGAATAAGATTCTGTTCTTCTTTATTAATCCATTTCTTAATTTCATTTTTTGCTTTTGAAGTTTTAACAAATTTTAACCAGTTCTTATTTGGATGATGATTTTTTGATGTGATGATTTCTACCTGATCACCGGATTTTAATTGAGTATCCAAAGGAACTATTTTGCCATCTATCTTAGCACCAATGCAATGTTCACCAATTTTACTATGAATTTCAAACGCAAAATCTACAGGAGTGGAACCCTGAGGCAATCTTTTCAAATCGCCTTTCGGAGTAAAAACATAAACCTCGTTCTGATATAAATTAAGTTTAAAATTATCAATCAAATCTCTTCGTTGATCATCACGATTTGTATTTTCAAAAATCTCTCTTATCCAATTAACCCAATTTTCAACGTCTTTATCTGTAGTAGTTTTGTTTTCTTTATATTTCCAGTGTGCAGCAAATCCTTTTTCAGCGACTTCGTGCATTTTTTTAGTTCGAATCTGTACTTCAACTAACCTCCCTTCAGGACCAACAACTGTAGTGTGTATGGATTGATAGTTATTTGTTTTTGGCAGAGCAATATAATCTTTGAATCTGTCCTGAACAGGAAGATAAATAAGATTGATAATACCCAATACAGTGTAACAACTACTCGGATCATCTGAATCAATTATAATTCTTACAGCAAATAAATCATAAATCTCTTCGAAAGGTTTATTTCTTTTTATCATCTTTAAGTATATGCTGTAGAAATGTTTCGGTCTTCCACTCAACTCATATTTAATGTTGTACTCTTTTAATTTTTCAATAATTGGTGCTGAAAATTTTTTAATGTAATTCTCCCTATCTTTTCTCTTGGATTGTAATTTTCTCGCTAAATCCTCGTAAGCTTCACGGTTAAGAAATTTGAAAGCGAGATCTTCGAGTTCCCATTTAATTTTCCCAAGACCGAACCTATGAGCTAAAGGTGCATAAATTTCTAAAGTTTCCAATGCTATTCTTCTTTGTTTATCAGGATTGACATATTCAAGCGTATTCATATTATGCAATCTGTCTGCAAACTTCACTAGTATCACACGTATATCTTTTATGATTGAAAGCAAAAATTTATGATAATTTTCTGCCTTTGTAATTTCGTGTCCTCTGAAAATATCGCTGATTTTTGTTACTCCATCCACTATTTCTGCAATTTCATTCCCAAATTCTTTTTTGATAGTATCTATTTTGAAATCAGTATCTTCAGCAACATCGTGAAGTAATGCGCTGGCAACTGTTACATCATCAACCGGAAATTCTTCTGCAACAATTAGTGCAACTTCATAAGGATGAGTAATATAAGGCTCACCAGATGCTCTTATTTCATTTTTGTGTGCTTCAAGACTGTAATAAAATGCCCGTGAAATCAAATCCTCATCAACCTTGGGCAGATTTTTTTTCGCTTCATCAATCAAGTTCTTAAGCATTTTTTGAAATTTATTACTGTCGTAATCCATCTTTATCGTCTTATTTACTCTTCTTTAATTTAATGAATTTTTCTTTCTACTTAAAGAGAACATTTAGGTGTATATAAAAAAACAGGAATCCCATTTCTGAGATTCCTGTTTTGTAAACAACATTTAATGATATTATTTCATTAGGGTCATTTTGTTAGAAATTCTTACTCCATTTACATTAAGTTGATAAACATAAATTCCTGAAGAAAGCTTGGATGCATCAAAATTAACTGAATGCTCTCCTGCCATTTTTTCGCCGTCAACTAAAGTCGCGACTTCATTTCCAAGCATGTCATAAACTTTAAGAGTTACATATCCATTTGCGACTAATGAATAATTTATTTTAGTTGAAGGATTAAATGGATTGGGATAATTTTGAGATAATGTATAACCATTAACGACAAGCTGTCCCTCATCTTTTATCCCTACTGTTTTTTGTGCTCTTTGCATCAATGGTAAGCCTGACCCACCAAAGCAACCGAAATATGCAATATTTCCATCAGGGCTAAAATCAATTCCTCGCGGTCTCTCATTTGGACTTAATGGTGTTACAAATTCCCATTTCAAACTATCGGTAATTTGATTAGTTGTTAAATCATATTCATACCAAGTATTTACTGAATATGGATAGAAACTTGAATCAGGACGATCATTCATTGAACCAGCAGCAACCCAAAGCCTTCCGGTTGCTCTATTTCTGGTAATTGATTCACAAGCAACTCCATTCATTATTGTTCCGACTGAGTCAAATGGAGCAAATTCATTTGGTCTCTTATAAACTAAGATTAATTTTCTAGTGTATGAAGGAAAATAAACTGTATTTCCATCAGGACTACATTCAATACTTCTTGAGAAACCAGTAGGGAGCAAAGTAGTAACATTACCAACAAAATTGAATTCAGAATCAAATTCTTTAATTGGTGCACCAGCATTAACAACAGGACCAACAAAAATTTGTCCAGTATTGCTAACTGCAGGAGCAGTTGGTGAAGTTCCTATTGCAACATTAACTTTCTTCATCCCTGCACCAGTTTGGTAGTTAACTCTATACATTAATTGGTTTCCGAATACCATAAGAATATTACCATTATGGTCTGTTCTCATTCCTCTCATATTGGAACCCTTTAGAGTATCATTAAAATCAGGACCTGTTAATCTCCAAATTGGAGAAAATGAAGCTGGAGTTCCGTCAGGATTATAAACTCTGATTAAATTAGCTGTAACAGAATCAGTAGGACCTCCTCCGGGAGGAAGGAATCTTTCAGGGCTAAAATTACCTGCCCACACTTTTCCAGCTGGATCAACAGCAATTCCGTGAAGTTGCCCTAATACTGTATTGTTTGGCCAGGCACCAGTATTAACCCATTGACCGAAGGCAAATGAGGTTAAAAGTACAGAAAAAACAAATAATTTTTTTAGCATAGCGTTCTCCTTAATTTATTGAAGTAATTAGTTAGTTGCCATAATTTGGTGCTCCGTTTTTGAGCATATTTAAACGTATAACTGTCTGCTCCATATTTGTATCAGCTTTTCTGATAAAGTAAAGGAACTGTCCCTGAGGCCAATAAAAAGATAGAACATCAGTTGCAGGAACTACCCCTGGATAAAAATCAGATGCAGTTCTATCAGGTTTAATTTCTATGATTGGATCTTTCTTTTTATTTGTACCCAAATATAAAAATCCATCTGCACTAATTGTCATAGTATTAATTGTTACAGCAGGATTTCTTGCAGAAAGATTGAAATACTCCTCTTCTGCTCCTAAATTACCATTTGAATCAACCACAAACCTCCAAACTTTTTCAAGATTATCTCTGGCTCCTGCAACATACAAATATCCATTAAAATATCTCACTGCCCTAAGATTACCGACAAAATTGTAGGTGGATGAAGTTAAATCAGGTTTAACTTTTATGATAACATTATTATTGCCAACTGCCCAAACATTCAAATTTTGATCCCAGTCAAAATCCCAGACTCTTGTCCCAGTTGGAGTAATTGCCCAAGGAGCGACTGAAGGAGGAGTATTTTGTAACATTTTCCAAACACCTCGTAGATTCCTTGCTCCATAAACATCACCATTTGAAGTCAATTTAATGGTATTCCAATAAGATTCTGCTCCTTTGGGAATATAATCCGACATTACTCTTGAGGAAATCTTTTTAATTCCTTTCCCATCCAATGATACTAAAAGATCACCATTATTGAAGGCTGTAACAGCCCATGGAATATCTCCCACTTTAGGATCAAAAGGATATGGAATATTTATTGGATTCTGGATAGCATAAATGAATGTGTTACTTATATTCTCATTTTTGTGAACAGTAACTCTAACTTTTACACTGTCTCCAAAAACACTTGAAGGTGGGATAACATCTATCTTCGTATTTGAAGAACTCAGAACAGAACCCTTAACTCCGTTGAAATAAACAAAATTCTCATTCGCATTTGGAGAAAAATTACTTCCATTTATTGTTAAAGTAGAAAAACCTGCTAATGGAGTCGAAGTAGAGGATGTAATTGAAGTAATTGTAGGAGATGCTCCTGCTGGAGTAACTAAATTATATAAGCTCGGCTCTGGATCTTCGGAACAACCAATTAAGAATGTTATAAACACAAAGCCAAGTATTATAATCAGTGAATTGTATATTTTTTTCATAAAATTTACTCTCATTTTTTAATATCCAATATTGATTGATACACGATGCACTTTATTAAATATTCCAAAAGGAGTATAAGAATAATCCACTGCAAATTTTATATCTGCTAATGACTGCATAAATCCAACTCCTGCACTGAACTCTTGTTCATCGGTAGGATATGTATATCCTGCACGAAGCGAAATTGATTTTAGAAAAGTATATTCCATTCCAAATGAAATTTGCTCAGGATAATCTCGTGGGTGTGATGCATCAGCAGAAAGAATTAGTGAATGCATATTCTTATCAATTTCTACCAAATCAAGCACATCCATTGATAAACCAATTTTGAATATTAACGGAAGTTGAAATGATTCCTGAACATATTTCAATTCTTTTGAGAAGTTTCGGATATTCATACCAAAGTTCAAACTCTTAAAACCTGTTTGATATAAAATACCAAAATCGAAGGCTAAAACATCAAGTTTATATTCTTTTACAATTCCATCACCCAGAGGATTAAAACCAACTACTGCAGTACCCATAGATTGACGGACATATTTGATATTTCCACCAACATAAAATTTTTCTGATAGAGCTTTCGCATAACCAAGTCCCAGAGCAATGGCAGTAGGTTTATATGTACCCACATCAATATAACCATCATCGTTATTAGCTAAGATTGTTCCATTAAACTCGCCATAATCAACTGCGACAAGCGATAAACCAAAAACTCCATATTGACCATCCATAAAATTCAATGCTGCGGTTCCATAAATGTAATTGATATCTGCAATCCATTTAGTAGTACCAAAAGAATAATCAACAGATCTATCCATTTTTGCCATCGTAGAGGGATTATACAACATTGATGCAGATGCATTTGAGAGTGAAGTAACAGCATCGCTCAAACCAGATGAGCGAGGGTCGAGTGATACACTCAGAAACTTCATTCCGGTTTGCGCCAATTTCTTTCTTTCCTGAGCAAAAGATGAATCAATAGCTGAAAGAAATAGTAAGCAAACCAACGTTAATAATGCTATTTTTTTCATTTTATACCTATAAGTTTACAAAATTTTAATTCTATTTAACTAAATCAACTTTAATTACTGCTGATCCCTTTGGATAGCTTACATTTTTAAGTGTCATTGAATATGATTTCTGACTAACTGCATCAGCAGGAATATTTGCTTCATACAAAACTAAACCAGGAGTATTACCTCTTGTACTACCATCATTAATTTCCAAACTAACAAAAGATTTTGCTCCTCTTAAATTAAGTGGGAAAGTAAATCCACTTGGGGCATTGTTAATGAAATCTTCTCCAGGGAAAGGAATTGAAGCAGCAGTAGCAGAATAACCGTTAAATAAATCAGCTGCTTTAGGATTTCTAAATCTTCCAGTAGAAAGTTTATTACCATTGACTTCTATCCAACCTTCATAAATCCAACCAGCAAATAATAATGGAATATTTAATCCTGCGACAGTTTTATTCACATCCACTGAATCAACAAACCAGATTCCGCCATACGGATTAGAGGCTAAATTTCCATCCGTCGGAGTATAAAGAGTATATTTTGCAGAAGTCTGACTAAAATCTTTGAAAGTTTCTCCTAGCGAAAGATTGCATAATCCATTAACAAATCTACCGGATAACACAATTCTACTACTTGCAGTAAAATTAGTTGCAGTCAACTGACTTTTACGTTCAACAGTAACTAAAAAAATCTGAGCACTATCTAAATAAGCAAGTTTCTGTTCCTCTTTGAAAAATACATCTCCCTGAGAATTCGGCGATAATTGTTTGATAAAAACAGGAGGTCTGTCGTCTGTATCAAACCATGCAACGTATGTTAAAGTGTCATTTAACTTGGGTAATCCAGTTATATTTAATTCTAATGAGGATGAATTAATAGTAGTACTATTTTCAAAATACTCGCATCCCCAAAAAGAAATCATTGATACTGCAAGAATTAAAAATAATTTTTTCATCTGTATTGCCTTCCTGTTATCTAATGATTGCAAATTTTTCTATGACTGTTTCACCAGTGTTGTTGTCAGTTATAACTGCGAGATAAATACCACTGACAACTATCTGATTAGAGGAAGTTACATTGTACCAATAAGCATCTCCACTTCCCTTGTGTTCAATTGTATTAATTAATTCACCCAATTCAGTATAAATTCTGATTGTACAATTAGAAGGTAGATTGTAGAACGAAATTTTATCATCATCATACCTTCCGTAATATCTGAATTTAGAATCAATCACGTAAGGATTGGGCACAATTCGCACATTCTTCAAATTACTAGCTGGTGGTCTTTTTAACGTAACAGGACTATAAGTTTGAGTATAAACTCGATGACTTTCAAGTTTTCCTGCAGGTGTTCCAGGACCACCTGGTTGATCGGCACCAACAGCAGTTATGAAGTAAAAATAACTGAAGCCGCGAATAGGAGTTACATCATCAAAGCTTCTTGCTGAACCGGGTAGTTCGGCAATGAGTACAGGATCTTTATAAAAATCTTCCTGCTGTCTGTAAATTCTGAAACTCTGTGGAGGATTTGGATCAGAACCATCAATGGTCCAAGAAAGAGAAATTCTATCTCCCAAACCTTGAACGGCAAATGTTTGTGGTGGTCTTGGAGGCTTTGGGATATTATAACCGGATTGGAAATTTTCTTTCGCTCTTTGGAATGTTTGGAATAGTTTAATTCTTCCACTGTCAATAACTGCTTTATTTTTATCATAAGCAGAAATTACGCCAGCCTTGAATAATCTTCCAATTCTTATTTGTTCTGAGCGACTCAAACCATTAGCTCCCTCTACCAATACGATTCTTATGCTTTGACCAGGAGCTAATGTGTAAGGGCCATAACCATTATTAAAAGAAAATCCACCAGTATTTCCAAGATTTGGATTTGTCCTTTGATTTGCAAAATCACCGCTTGGTTCAACAAGATCTGCATGACGTGGGCTTTGATGACCACTTTTCATATATAAGTATTGGTCTGTCATTCTTGGAATATTAAATGCATTATCTGATCCACCCTTAAATAAAATATCATCTGAATCTAAATAATTAGTAGTTGAAGGTTGAGAAGGATCATCTGATTTATCTGTAGCAGATTTATCAGCGTGTAAGGTAGCTACACCGATAAATTGAGTTCCCCCTAATCTTCCAATAGTATCGTCAGGTGTATTAAACCTAAGGGAATTTGCATTAAGTGTCCAAATGGGTGCACCAATGTTATCATAAGTAACATCTTTCTCGCCTGTAAATCCATGCCAAGAAAATTGAGCTCGGAATTGCTCTCCAACTGGATCGGGTTTTACACCATCACCACGAGCGTCATTCATTGTATTTTTTCCCCAACCAGTAGAATTACCAATTACAAATCTTGTTGAGGCATTTATAGCGTTTCTGTAAGTCCAGAAAACATACAAATCTTTTACTGTATTATTAGGAAGCTCAATATCAGGATCACCATCTGTATTTCCAGTATTAGTAAATTTATATTCATAAATGAAGTAATTGTCGTGATATTGTTGAGAGAATTGTAGTATTCTTCTCTCCATAGTAACACCAAGTTGAGTATTGACAACATTTAAGAGCATTCTATCTGCTTTTAAAGTGTCAGTAACAACATCAACATTAACAGGTTTATCATACGTCAGATTACCATCAACTGTTACTAAAGGTACATCGAATTGACTATACATTACCATTTTAATTGGGTAGGCTGCGTAGAATACAGGGCTTCTTGGACCAACAGTAACAACTTTGTATGGGAATGAATTTCCATTTTCATCCGTAAAGTCTTTACATCCAATCCACCAACCTCTTGCAGCTTGCATATCCTGATCTTTATAAATTGCAGGCCATTGCATTCCGTATTGTTGTCGTCTGACAAAGCCTTCTTCAATTTCGCTCCCTATTTCAGAAAACCAGCTGTGAATATTACTTGCAGACATCCACACATTTGTAAACTGAGCATTAACTTTATAGCTTGAGATAAATAAAAACAAAATTAAGAGGATCGGATAACTTAAATTGATTTTTGATAAGTGCATTCTCATTTTTTCCTCATTATTAAATTCTTTTCGATGACTAAAGATTAATGTTTAATTTAAATCCAAAGAAAATATTTCTGGGATTTAAAAATGCTGTATAATGTAAATTTGGATTATCTATATATGCTTTTTTATCTAAAGCATCTTTGACTTTATCGTTGCTAACTCTATTCCAATTACTACCATTCCACTGATAGAATAATCCTGTTTCAGCATCATAATACCAAGCACGAGTATTTGGATTTTTAACTTCATATATCTTGGCAGCGTATTCCATAGGCTGATATCCAATACCAAAATCCCTGAAATCACCAGGCTTATCATTCCCTGGAATATTTCCATAATTGAAATCTTTAACTTTGTCTGCTGGTAAATGCAATGAAGCCATATAATCATAATAATCCTGTGCATCAGCAAAGCCTGCCTGAAAACCCATATATTTTATATTTAATGCATTATAAACATCCATAAAAAATTCTAATTCTACACGACCGAGATTAATTGTTTTTGAGAATCTTAAATCAAGATTAACAAAATCTCTCCATTGAATATTGTTCTCATAACCAGCTTTCACAGGTCCAGGACCCGTCCAGCTAAAATATGAACCAGAACTCCAGCTACCTAGAAGATTCAATCTCCAATTTTCTAAAATTTTAAAGCCACCTAACTCTGGTCCCCAACCTTTAGGTGTAAAAATATCAATATTAGCTCTAGCATAAGGAGCAGGAACAGGTTTATTTTGGTAAAGAAGTTTTGTATCTCTTTTTTCTTGCTGAGCTCTTTGTGGATCTTCATAATAATTTGCCAAACCGAAGAAACCAGTAGTTCTAACCATATAAGTATAGTTTAGAAATCCTGTAATCCATTCCCCTCTGTTTTTCCTTATTTCAATTTCAAATCCTCTGATGTCTTCATAGCTGTTAGGTTCAGGAATCAGATAGTTTACGTCTCCAGCTCGGCTTAGATATCTCACAAGTCTTGGCTGATCTGATACATCTTTATAATATCCTTTTAATGATAATAAAAACTGATCGAATAGATTTTGTTCGTAACCTAATTCATAAGCAATTGTGCGAGGTAAAGGATTTGATGGATTAGCAATTCTTTGTACTTCAAAAGTTGAAAGTGATCTTCTCAATAAGAAAAGATTTTCTGGAACCGGCATCGAGCGGAAATGTCCATAATTAAAGTACAATTTACTATTAATTGTGATTGGAAAAGCAATTCCAATTCTTGGAGAAATATTTAATTGCTTTTCAATTGGAACTTTTTCTAATAATGTATCTATTCCACCGGCAAATTTGCCAGAAAGGGCTTTATTGTATGGATCAAATTCATACCATTCGCCACCAGGATCAGAATAGTCAAGTCTCAAACCAAGATTTGCAATCATTCCTTCAAATTCAAGTTTATCCTGAGCATAAACTGCTAATTTTTTAGGAAATGTATGCCAGGATGATATTGCATTATTGGAAGGAAGAGATGGTTCAATCAAACCGTAATTGACATTATTATCTGTGTAGATGAATTCAAATCCTGTTTTAATATAATTGTATTTATCTAACTGACTAGCATAATCAAACTTAAAAGTATAAGTAGCTAATCTACTTGTATCTCGTGAATTACTGAATCCAAGTCCCATATTCATAGCAGAACCGATTCCGGAACTGGCACCGCTAAAATATCCGAAAGGAGATTCATCGTAAAAGTTACCACCGATTTTGTATTTTTTTGTGGTATCTCTCCGAGTTCCGGTATTAGTGTTATATGCAAATGCAACTCTACTGCCTAAAACTTCATAAAAGGTTTGAGCACTTAGTACGTGAGTGAATTTAAATCCTTGCATATTAGTTTTTATTTCGCTTGGATTCCAATATTCGGGGGCATAAATTCTTGAATCGAGGTAACTTGCACCACTTCTTGAGTCAAGTTGGCTTGCAATTCCAGAAGCGGATCTGAATAATCCAGGTCCTCCTGCTCTACTGCTATTTGTTCCGGTTTGTTTTCCCATTAAACCTTCAATGTTTAATTTCATCCCTGTCATCAAATCCATAGTAAGTCTAAGTTGACCGTTGTAATCTTCATAAGCATCTCGTGAAAGAGGTATGTAATACATTTCTCTTGTAGTTCTGTACGAAGCAACGAACCTGAGATTTCCAAGATATTCTCCACCGGGAATTGGACCGCTTAAACTCATATCAACATCGTAATCAGGTTTTTGAATATCTAATTGTCTCCTGTGTTGCCAAAGGAATAATTCCTGTGCACCTTTAGGAGAGAGATCATTATTTGGATCTGAATCACCTAACAGAGCTTCAGATACTTTATTCCAACCAGTAGGAAATTTCATATACTGCCTTTTAGTATAGATATCCCAATTGCCATTATCTGTGCCTGTCCAAGCAACAGCATCATCAATAAAAGGTCTGATCCAATACGAATTTGGAGAATTAGCTGCATCACCAAAATGTTTACGACCAGCCGGGCGATATCTTCCTATAAAAGAAAAATTGTATTTATCTTTTCTACCTTCCTTAGTAACAACATTTATCAATCCAGATCGAATATTTCCGTATTCAGCATTAAATCCACCGGTTTGAATCTGTAATTCTTCGATTGATGTAAAACTAATTCCAGTGTAAGGTGTATTATCTCTTTCATCTCTGAGAGTGATTCCATTAACTACAAAAGCTGTTTGATCACTACCACCACCACGGATTGTTAATCCTTGCACTCCAGCTTGAAGGCCAATAATTCCGGTTACACTAACAACGGGTAAGCTTTTAACTTCATCAATGTTAAGATTCACAACGCTTGATGATACATCCCGGCGTACCACCGGTTGTTTTGCAACCACAACAATTTCTTCAGTCTGAATACTTGATGATCTCAAACTGAAATTTATTTCGGTTGTAAGATTAATATTAACTCTAACGTCCTCTATTATTTGAGGAGCATAACCAACCATTGAAGCTCTTAGAGTGTAAGTTTTAGGAGGGACACTAGTTATTACATAATAACCGTCTATATTTGTCGCCGCACCTAAATTTGTTCCATCTATAATAATGTTTGCTCCAATGAGTGCTTCTCCGGTTTCCGAATCACGAACAACACCATTTATTTTTCCTGTCTGTGAATGTGATATAGATGTAAAAAGGAGAAGAATTAGAAGCAGTAGAAGTTTTCTCATATTTTAACTCCTTTAGAAAGATTAGAAATGCGATGATTGCAAATTAGTTTATATATCATTTTCAATTGATATTTTAAAAATCTTTATATAAAAAGTATATAATATTAAAATAATTGTCAATATATATTATCAAGCTAAGTAATATTTATACTTTGTTTTTTCTCGCTAATAATTCAATTGTTCGGATTTTATCTTTGTAAAAATTGTTTTGATTTATCCTTTCGATATCAAGTTTAGCATCTGAATTATCTTCCCATCTTCTGCATAAATATAATGACTCATAAATCCTACCTATTTTATATTTTCTGCTAATCTCTAAACCGACAGCATAATCTTCTCCATAACTAACATTCGGTAAATTAATTTTTCTCAATAAAGGCGTGAAGAATGCTCGCGGAGCACCAAGTCCATTTATTCTCAAAGCATTATTCGCTCCATTATCCGGAGTCCATTCTCTATGGTCAATCAAACCCGGAGGTAGTTCATTGAGATTAAAATCTGTAATTTGATAAGACCCAACTACCATTGCACATTTTTCTTTATAAAATGTATCAACTATAGATTGAACTGTATTTTCGTCTTTATAGATATCATCACTATCAAGTTGAATTGCAAATTTCCCACAATGCTCACTGTGAATCGCTTCATTCCAGCAGCCGCCAATTCCTAAATCAAATCTTTCAGGAATTATATGAATAACTCTTGAATCTTGATTTTTATAATTTTCAATTACATCCGAAGTGCCATCGTTTGAATGGTTATCTACAATTATCAAATTGAATTTAAAGTTTGCTTTTTGGTTCAATACAGATTTAATTGCATCACCAATAGTTTTAACTCTATTTCTTACCGGAATTATCACAGACGCTTCGTACTCAAAATCATAATCATTAAAGTCAACCGAATTAAATTCAGGTCCTACCAATGCACCAATTTCAGATAAATATTTTGTACAAACTTTTTCATATTCGATCTGAACGTTTCGATTTTTCGGATCGACATAACTGAAATGACTTTCTTCACTTCCAATATCTTCACTTGTACTGATTGTATAAAGAAATTCTGGAATGTGGAATAAACTTCCGAGCTGAGAAACTTTTAATCTTAAATCATAGAATGCGGAAAACTCATAATCAATATTCATTCGATTAACTGCTTCTTTAAAAGCAGAAGTTTTTATCAAAACAATTTCTCCAAAATCGAAATCATCTCTTAAACTTCCTTGCTGGTACTCAATAGTCGGATGTTTTTTCAGATGATTATTCTCTGTTTCATAAAAATCTGAATAGACAAAAACAGATTTAGTATTTTCAGCAATCTTAATAAATCTTTGAATCATAAATTGAGATGGTAAAACTGGCTTCCCATTTAACAGGAATAGGATGTAGTCTGATTGAACATAATCTACTATCTTTTTTAATGTAAAAGTATTTTTAAGATTTGAAGAAACTATTGTGATGTCCTGATTTAATTTTATTTCCTCTTCAGATAATAAAATTATTTTATCAACTAAATTTTCGTTTCTAAATATCTGAATATTTCGGAGAGCATCATTTTTGTAAATGAGAGGAATGATAACCGTAACTTTACTGTTCATAAAATATCCCTGAAATGTTTACTTAAATTTATATATAATGTTTACAAAAAAATATATTTATTTATTTAAAAATTTTAATATCTTAATTCATAAAGAAAATTTCAAAATTTATTCGAGGGCGTTTTTATGAAAATACTTCTCTGTCTAATCGCATTTCTGATTTTTCAGTGTCTTCTTTTCCCGCAACAAAATCCCGTTAAATTATTTGGTGATGAAAATGACCCGATTCTCGGTCCTACTTTCTCTCCCGATGGACGATTCATCGCTTTCTCAAAATCAAATTATATCGGAATATATGTTTATGACATCGAAAACAAATCAATCAAACAAATAACAGACGAATTAGCGGCTGGCTTTGGTATTCAGTGGTCTTCTGATTCTCGATACATCCTTAGCAGACCGGCTTATTACGAGGATAAAATCAGATATAATGCTGTTAAGATTTATGATATTCATACAGGAGAAGTAAATCAATTAACTGATTACAGAACAAAGATGCCATCAATGCCCTATTGGTCACCAAGTAATGATGAAGTAATTATTGCTTCAAAAGGTAAAGTAGAGTCATTTGAATCAGGCATTGAAACAACATCAGGACAAACTAAAGCAAAAAACGATAATGTAATTTTTTTAATTGATGACAAAATAGCAGTTAAAAATTCAAGTAACGGTGAAGTTAAAATTTTTGAACCCTTAAAAGGTAAAAAATGTATGAATTTAGCTGTCTCTCCGGACAATCAAAGAGTTGTTTTTGAAATTTATGGCGGAGATTTGTATTCAATGAAAACTGATGGGACTGAACTAGTTAATTTAGGTAAAGGCTACAAAGGTAAATGGTTAAAAGACTCTGAAACAATTGTGTATATGATTTGTGAAGATGATGGATATACATTCACTTATTCTGATATCTTCTCAATCAGATATGACGGTACGAACAAAAAGAATCTTACTAATACTCTCGATCTTCACGAAATGAGTCCATCAGCTTCTTATGCGGACAATACAATAGTTTTTGAAGTTCTGAACGAAGGATCAATCTACTTAATGAAAATAGATTAATAGGAGTTTTTATGAAATACATTATTAATTTATTGTTCTTCTTTGTTCTCACATTATCATTAAATGCACAACAAGTTACCGGTCTATCAAATTGGAATATCTATCTTGATCCCGGACATAGTCAAAAAGAAAATATGGGTGCATATGGATATTCCGAAGCAGAAAAAGTTTTAAGAGTCGGACTTAATCTCAGACAAATGCTTTTGGATTGGACAGATATTGACACAGTATATATTTGCAGAGAAGATGACTTTGTTCAGGTTTCTTTGGCTCAAAGAACAAGTCAGGCAAATGCGCTTGGTGCAGCTCACTATCACTCAATTCATAGTGATGCCTCTTCATCTCCGGAGCCGAATAGTACTTTACTTCTCTGGGGTCAATTGGGTATTAATGGTCCGGAAAAATTTCCTCCTGGTGGTAAAGCAATGAGTGATATTATGATAGTTTTATTAACGGCAGGTTACAGAACTACATCCCGTGGTTCTGTCGGAGATAGGACTTTTTATGGCGTACCAGGAAATACTCCATACTTATGGGTTAATCGAGAAACAAACATGGCTTCTCAATTAAGTGAAGCAGGATTTCATACGAACCCTACTCAGAATCAATTGAATATGAATGCAAAGTGGAAAAGACTTGAAGCACTCACTTTCTACTGGTCAATTCTAAAATATAAAAATGTTCCCAGACCATATGCTGGAACTGTTGCCGGGATTATAAGAGATTTCGAATCCAACAAAGCTATTAATGGTGCAGTCATTTCGATTAACGGACAAATAGATACTACCGATACTTGGGAACGATTATTTCACCTTTACTCAAATGACCCTGAATTGTTAAGAAACGGATTTTATTATTTTGAAAATATTCCACCTGGAACTCATCAAATAAAATATTGGGGTCCCTGGTATGATACATTAACAACAACAGTTACTATGAGAGACACATTTATAACTTTCAAAGATGTAACATTAATTTCTCGGCGTCCACCAACCGTTGCTTCAACAGTGCCGGTTAATAACGATAGCTTATATCCCGGTAATGACCCCATAATTATAAATTTCACAAGACAAATGGATAGAAATTCAGTTCAGAATGCTTTGCAGATTTCTCCAAATGTTAATTATACTGTTTCGTGGTCAAACAATGATCAAAGACTCACAATTACTACAAATAATTTTTCATTTAATACTCAATATCAAATTACAATTCTCGGAACTGCTTTAGGAAAATTTGGACATCAATTTGATGGAAATGGTGATGGTACTCCTGGTGATCCATATACTTTTAATATTAGAACAAAATTTCCGGACACCACTCCTCCAATGCTTGTAGGAATTTATCCAACACCAAATTCAAATAACGTTGAACTAAGACCTATCATTAATTTTGCTTTTAATGAACAAGTTAATACCTCTACGTTATCGGGTAAATTTAATCTGATTCGAAATTCAAATAACACTAACGCTAATGGAATTTTGAGACACTATGTAGTAAATAATCGAAGTGTCATTAATTTCTTTGTTACAACACCATTAGTTGAAAATGAAACTTATACAATGAACTTACTACCCGGCGTTCAAGATATTTTTGGAAATCAAATCACTAATTCAATTAATCATATTTTTACTACAGGAGTAAACACATATAATCAGGTTAATCTAATTGACAATTTTGAAAATGGAATCACTAACTGGCTACAACCTACTGGTTCCGGTTCAACTGTTGGTGTAATTCCCGGACAGACAAATGCTGCTCTATCAACAACAGTATTAAATGTTAATACTGCCAGTACAAGATCAATGCAATTAAACTATGCTTGGGAAACAAGTGCTTCATCTTGGTTATTAAGACAATTTTTTAATCCTGTTACTCCAACGTTTAATAATGATGTAATTCTTCAGGCATTCATTTTTGGTGATGGTTCGAATAATAAATTCAGATTCTGTGTCAACGATGCTGGTCCCGGTGGACACGAAGTTAGTCCATGGTATAACATAGATTGGATTGGATGGAAATTGGTAAATTGGAATTTATCTCAAGGGCAAACAGGAAACTGGATTGGGAACAATATTCTCGAGCCTCCTTTGAGTTTTGACAGTTTTCAATTAACATATACGCCAGGAGGAAATTCAACCGGGACAGTTTACTTTGATGATTTAAGAACTGCTACTTTTTCACCAGTTGGAGTTGAGAAAGAACCTTATGAAGTTCCGACAATATTTGCATTAGAACAAAATTACCCCAATCCTTTCAATCCAAGCACGAAAATAAGATTTTCAATTCCCGAAGAAACACACACAAAAATTATTGTAAGTGATATTTTGGGAAGAATCATCAGAACTCTGGTTGATGAAAATCTCTCAGCAGGGACTTATAACATTGATTTCGATGCAAGTAATCTGCCAAGTGGTGTATATTTTTATTCAATCATTACAGATAAATTTAAAAGCAGCCGCAAAATGATGTTAGTCAGATAATAGTTAAAGGCTGTCTTGTTAATCAACATCAATTATAAAATTACAAGACAGCTTTTCGCTTTATTATCACTTTCAAAATGATTAAAGTTTTCAATTCATTTTATATTTTAGCAATAAGTTTTTGAAAATTTAGGAGGAATAATGAAAATTGCTGTTTGTGTAAGTCACGTTCCAGACACAGCTACAAAAATTAAAATCGGACAAGATAGAAAGTCTATTGACAATGCGGGTGTTACCTATGTTATAAATCCTTATGATGAATTTGCAATTGAAGAAGCACTCAAGACAAAAGAGAAATTTGGTGGAGATAGCACAACTTACTCCATTACAGTTGGAGATGATTCTGCAAAAGAGACCATTCGAAAAGTACTCGCTTTAGGGATTGATGAAGCTGTTTTATTGAAGCCAGACAAAAATCCAGATTCTATGAATGTTGCAAAAGCTCTCGCTGAAGAAATTAAGTCTTTAGGTTGTGAAATTGTTTTTTTCGGGAAACAATCAGTTGATTATGATAGCGGAATTATGGGTCAATTAGTAGCAGAATTACTTGGATTTAATTGTATATCTGTTGTTGTTGATTTAAAAATTGAAGGAGATAAAGTTATTGCAGAGAGAGAAATCGAAGGCGGAAGAGAAGTTGTTGAATCGAATTTACCTATTGTAATAACTACTCAAAAAGGATTGAACGAGCCGAGATACGCTTCTCTTAAAGGAATAATGGCTGCAAAGAAGAAGAATATTAATGAAAAACAAATTCAGATAAATGAAAATTTATTAGAGGTAATCGAAATGAATTTACCTCCTTCAAAACAACCCGGAAGAATAATTGGTACCGATGCAACAGCAGTTCCTGAATTAGTTCGTTTACTCAGAGAAGAAGCAAAAGTAATATAGGGAGAATTATGCAAGAAAAAATTTTAGCAGTATTGGAACAAAGAGAAGGGAATCTTAAAAAAGTTTCTTTTGAAGTTTTATCGCTTACTAACAAATTAGCTCAACAATTAGCCTGTGAATCAGAAGCGATAATTATTGGCGATGAAATTTCAAATATCTCTGAACTCAAAAAGTATTCATCCAATAAAATAGTACACTTCAAGAATTCCAATTTGAATTATTATTCATCAAGTGCTTATTCTAAAATTTTATCTGATTACATAAATGAAAATAATTTTTCAATTGTAATTTTACCTAACACTGCAATGGGTTTAGATCTTGCACCTCGAGTTGCAGTTAAAACAAATTCAGCAGTTGCAACAGATTGTGTCAAGATTGATTTTACAGAAGGTAATTTAGATTTTACTAAACCTGTTTACGCCGGAAAATCTTTGATTAAATTCAAAATAAATTCTGATAGAAAAGTTTTTACCATCAGACCAAATATTTTCAAAGCAGAAATGACTGATAACGCAAATGGAAATATTGAAGTCAGAGAAATTTCAGATTTAGATTTAACTACCAAAGTAACTTCATACAAAAAATCTGAAGGTAAACTGGATGTTGCCGAAGCTGATATTATTGTTTCTGGTGGAAGAGGAATGAAAGGCCCGGAAAATTTCTATTTAATTGAAGAATTAGCTGAAGCCTTAGGTGCTGCAGTTGGTGCTTCAAGAGCTGTAGTGGATGCTGGTTGGAGACCTCATCGTGAGCAAGTTGGTCAAACTGGAAAAACAGTATCACCAACTTTATATGTAGCTTGTGGAATTTCAGGAGCAATTCAGCATTTGGCTGGAATGTCTTCTTCAAAATATATTGTTGCTATAAATAAAGATAAAGATGCTCCGATTTTTAATGTAGCTGATTATGGAATTGCTGGCGATATTTTTGAAATTATACCAGCACTAACTCAGGAAATAAAAAAATTAAAATCTTAAATTGATGTGGATAAAGTACAGTGTGAAATAGTAGGAATCTCAGCAGGACCTTCTTCAAGTGGTTCGTATGCTTTACTGTTAAAAGAAATTGATGGTAATAGGCGAATCCCTATAATCATAGGACAATTTGAAGCTCAGGCAATTGCATTCGAAATGGAAGGTGTAAAACCTCCAAGACCTTTAACTCACGATTTGGCAAAAAGTATTATTGATAACCTTGGTGCGACTTTAGTTGAAGTTGTAATTACTGAATTAAGAGAGAATACTTTTTACGCCAAAATTGTATTAGAAACTTCAGGCTTTACAAATGATGTTGACTCCAGACCGAGTGATGCAATTGCCTTAGCTGTTCGAGCTGATGCACCAATTTATGTTTCTGAACTAGTTATGCAGGAAGCTTCTTTTGTACCTACTGAAGAACAAGGACCAGAAAAAAGAAGTAAATCAAATATTGAAGAGTTCGAAAGCGACTATTCAAATCCAAAAAGCAAAGAAGCTAAAATTGCAGCGCTTCAAGATAAATTAAGAGAAGCTGTTGAGAAAGAGGATTATGAAAGAGCTGCAAAAATAAGAGATGAAATTAAAAAGCTAATGCATAATAATTAGTTGAATACCTTTTGTCCAATTTCGCACTCTAAACATTTATTTTTAATACAATAGTTTCTGAACAATTCCAACATTCCTTGATAGTAAACGCTTCTTAATCTTTTATCATAGAGTTTAAGATTAGTACTCACTTTATCAATAAGATTATTTCCCTCTTTTTGATAATAATTAACGTAAATCTCAAGTACACGTTGAGTTTCTATTTTCTTATCAAAAATTTCAAAATGAACGGAAAGAATCGGAAGAATGCAATTAGTAATAATTTCGTCCACTCTGCTCAATCCGAGGAAATACTTAATATCAGATCTAACTTCTTTTGAGAAGTTATAATGTTTAGCCCAGTAGCCATCTGCTTTGATGATCAGATTATCAATTAAAAATGAGTTAATTTTTTGTCTGTCCTTTATTTTGGAGAAAGAGTTTGTCAATCTGTTGAAAAGGTTTTGATGAAAGATTTTGTACAACATTCTTGCACCTGCTGCCAATCTAACAGTCGGGAAGTTTTGAGGTCGCAATTTGAAAAAGTGCCAGTTATTTATAGTGAAATAATTATTATTGTATTGAGTTTTTAATTCAGACCAATGAGTCATTAATTCTCTAATATACTCAAGTGTTTTTTCATCCTTACTCTTGTTTATATCCGGGATAAGGCCACTTATATTAAATAGCACACTCTCCATTTTGATAATGAAATTATTTGCTTCGATTTTACTGATGAAATCATATTCCAAACTTCGTCCTACCTTTGCCATAATTTCTTTATTTTTTGTATAACCAAGTGCTTCGAAAATTTCTTCATAAAAAATTTGATTCCACAAAGCCGGACTTTCAAATTCCTTTGAGAAGAATTTTCTCTCTTTGATAATTTTATGAAAATTATGATCTATTTTCGGTTCTCCAATCTTATGTTCTTTCAAAACAATTAATTCTTTTAATCTATCAAGAACCCGAACGCATTTTTTCTTATATCTTAACAGACCAAGTTGTCTTAAATATTTTTGCTTATCATCAGTGCTTATCTGTTCGTTTATTTGCGTGCAAGGCATAATCACTTCATTATCCTGCTGTGGAATTTCTTCGATTTCTTTTCTAAAATTTTCTCCTAATATGCTTCGAAGTTCGAGAATTGGAATATGACGTCCACTAACATTTGTTGAATGAATCTGATTAGAGTTGTTTTTTAAAACAACGTGAAGAATAGTTTTATTATATCGAGAATTAAGATGGTGACCGTGCGCTTTCCAATCAGTTGAATAATTATCAATTTCAACATCTCCATTAAATGTGAGGTTACCCAACAATATTCTTGCATTGTGGAAGTCTGGACCTGCAAAGTCATTATTTCTAATTCCAGGGTCTAAAATCTCAATTACTTTACCATCAACAGTTGTTAGATTAGAAGGCAATCGTTTATTCAACCATAAGTCATAAATAATTTCTTCAGGAATTCGAAAATGTTTCATTTGGGACCTCGCTATTTAAAAGCTTGGATTTTTGCAGATCAAAATTAAATTGATTTATTCAATAATGAAACTAATTATTGTAAATGAATCTTGCCTGTTGATTTAGTTTAATAATTTCTTCCTCTGCTGATTTATCAAAAAGTGTGGTTTCATTTGAATAAATTATTGAACGTGACATATTTACCAGAAAGTCTTTTCTTTGAAATGCATAGAATATTTTTACAATTTCTTCGAAACTTCCACCTTGTTTTCCAGCACCTGGCAATAGAACAAAACAATTCTTCATCCTTGAAATATTTTGATTTAATTCTACTGAATTTGTGGCTCCGAAAACTATTCCACAATTATTATTTATTCTATTCCATTCTAAAATTTTATCAATTACCATTTGGAATATTTTTCTACCATCTTTTAATTCAACTTTCTCGATATCATTTGCTCCAGGATTGGAAGTTAAACCCAAAATGAAATTTAATTTATCTTTATAATTAATAAATGGTTCAAGAGAATCAAATCCCATATACGGATTTAAAGTAACAGAATCAAATCTGAAATGCTCATAGATAGACTTTGCATACATTTCAGAAGTATTCCCAATGTCGCCTCTTTTTGCGTCTGCTATGATCAGAATATCGTCAGGAATCTCTTCAAGAGTTTTTCGGATCATCTCAAATCCATAAGAGCCAAAAACCTCATAGAATGCAAAATTAATTTTATATGCTGCTGTATGCTCTCTAGTTGCTTCAATTATTTTTTTATTAAAAAAATATATCGGGTCTTTTTCTTGAAGAATGAATTGTGGAATTTTTTTTATGTCTGTGTCTAAACCAACACATACAAACTTTAATTCATCATTTTTCCGCTTAATCTTTGTTTGTGCATTCATTTCAATCAAATATAGTTTTTTCGTGTTCTGTAAATATTAGATACGATAGCAATCATTATTACATTGACAACAAGAGAACTTCCACCATAGCTAACAAATGGTAATGGAATACCAATTATAGGAATCAAGCCTATCACCATTCCAACATTTATTAGAAAATGAATGAATAAGACTGAAAAAATTCCAATCTGAGTAAGACTTAAAAATTCATCTCTGGAGTTTGAAGCGTTTTTCAATATTCTTCCTAATAAAATCAGAAATAAAATTACAACTGAGATAGAGCCAATAAATCCAAATTCTTCACTAATAGCACAGAAAATAAAATCTGTCCATTGTTCAGGGATATATTGTAATTGTGTCTGATTACCACTCATAAATCCTTTCCCGAATATACCACCACTACCCACTGCGACCATTGCCTGAATTGAATTATATCCGGTTCCTAAAGGATCACTTGATGGATCTATAAATGAATTTATTCGTGCTTGTTGGTGAGGACTTAACATATGATAAATATAATCTGCAAAAAATCCTGCAGCAAGATTCAATGCAAAAACAGAACCATTAAAAAATAAATCTCTGTTAAGTAAAAAAAGAATACCAAGCAGAACTACTAATGATATGATGAATGTTGTAATTCCGAAAATAGCTGATAAAGCAATTACACCAGGCGAGATGACTACAACCAACCAGAGAATGCTCAAACCTTTCCAAAAAAGTAATATGAAAATGAAAAACATGAATACAATTGATGTCCCCATATCAGGTTCAAGAAGAATAAGTGCAACAGGGATTAATCCAATTCCTAATGCAAAGATTATATCTTTAAATGAATCAATATTATTATTGTTTCTCGATAGGAAATTTGAAAGCGCAAGTATTGTAGCAATTTTAGCAAACTCAGAAGGTTGAAAACCAAATGTTCCTAATGCAATCCAGCTTTTTGCTCCAGAAACTTTTTTACCAATAACTAAGACAAGTAGTAATAACAATAAACCAAAAATGTATGATGGAACTGAAAGTATTTTAAATGTATTTGTCGGTAAGAAATGAATAATTAAAAAAATGAAAAATGAAACTATCACAAAGTAAAGTTGTTTTTCAAAATTATTCTGAGCAAGTGAATTGTTATAAGTTGAACTAAAAATAGATATCAGCCCAATACAAATTAAAAGAATGACAGGTATAACGATATAAAAATCAATTTTATCTTTTATGTTATAATCAATGCGCAATTTCTTCTCCGTTCTGAATTACCTGAGTGATCATTTGATTTTGTTGATTTCTACTTTTGCCTTTCGTCAAATAAGATTCAATTACTCTTTTTGCTATTGGAGCAGCGTGAGTGCCACCATAACCAACATTCTCTACAACAACAGCAATTGCAATTTTCGGATTTTCATAAGGTGCAAATCCTATAAATAAAGCGTGATCTTTCCCGTGAGGATTTTGAGCCGTGCCTGTTTTTCCAGCAATCTTGAATTCATCGGAGCGAATGTGAGTAGCTGTACCATGACCATTAACCACCAAAAACATTCCTTCCTTGACTATATCAAAAACTTCTTTTTTAACTGATGTCTTTGTAACAGGGAAATTATAATTAATAATTTCACGAGTGTTGTTATCTAAATATCCTTTGACTACATGTGGTTTGTATGATATTCCATTATTAGCAGTGATAGCCGTGAAATAAGCTAATTGAAGAGGAGTTACACTTATCTCACCTTGCCCTATGCCTAAACTTGCCATAATACTCCTCGGCCAATTTTTACCATAAATTTTTTCATAATAACTTTCATCTGTAATAAGACCTGCTGATTCTTCTCCAATATCAATACCTGTTTTATTTGAAAAACCGAATTCGAGAGCATAACTCTTAAGATTATTTAATCCAATTTTATAAATAAGATTATAGAAAAATGTATTACACGATTTTTCTATTGCGTGAGTAACATTTATAGAGCCGTGCGATCCGTGACATTTGAAGAATCTTCCGAATGTAAAACCTCCACCGCAATAAATAGTAGTATTTGCATTTATCACACCCATATCTAAAGCAGCTATTGCAGCTAATATCTTAAATGTAGAACCTGGAGGCTTTAAAGACATAGTCGCCCGATTGAACAAAGGATTATTTGGATCATTGTAAATCTTATCAAGGAATTCTTTAGTCGTAACGTATGAAAACTGATTCAAATCAAATTCAGGAGAGCTAACTAATGCAAGTATCTCACCCGTTGCAGGTTCAATTGCAACAACCGCTCCCCTTTTACCTTTCATTTCCTCTTCGGCTGTTTTTTGAGCATATCCATCTATTGATAAAACAAGATCTCTACCTTTTATTGATTCTCTGTCAACAGACCCATTTTTATATCTTCCTATCTCTTTACGTTTTGAATCAACTAAAACATACTTAAATCCTTTTTTACCTCTGAGTTCTAACTCATAAGCTTTTTCGATTCCAGTATGGCCGACATAGTCTCCAGGTCTATAATAGTCTTTCTCTTGCTGATATTGTTTTGGAGAAATCTCTTTTGAATATCCAAACAAATGAGAACCCATAACTCCAAAAGGATAACCTCTCTGCATTTCAACTATATAATCTACACCTGATAAATAGTTTGAATTTTCCTCTAACCAACTAACTACTTTAAAATCAATTCCTCGCTTTATTCTAATAGGAACATATTTAGAGTAAATTCTATTTTTCTTTAAAATGTTTGAAATAGTACCTTCATCAAAATCTAATACGGCGTCGAGAATTTTATTCAGATTTGTGTCGTAATCAGCAGGAGTAATTTGTAAAGTATATGCAGGAATATTATCTACGAGAAGATTGAGATTTCTATCATAAAAAACTCCTCTGAAAGGGATTTGTTCAATTGCTTTTATACTGTTCCCAGCAGATTTTTCATCGTACATCTTTTGATTGATGATTTGCATTTGAAATAATCTAACTGAGAATATTAAAGCAACAATAGTTAAAGCTCCAAACAGAATTGCTTTTCGATTTACCGAAGCAAAACTAATTTTATTCAAACATCCTCCTCTTAGGAATAACGATAATCATTAAAATACTTAAAACAGAAGTATAAACGGATTTCAAGATTGTATTCGTCAAAAGTGAGGAGATGAAATTTTCAGACAAATCAAAAGATGAAAAAAAGGCAAAAATTGAATTATCAATTATTCCTATTAAAAAAATTATCAAGCCAAAATTTATTGGAGTTAAATATTCATCTCTTTTATTTTCTGATGAAAAATATCCTGCAATAAAACCTGAGACTGTTTTGGCAATCATTGAACTGCCTAAAATTGTTCCAAATACTAGATCACTTATTCCTCCGAAAATAAATCCTGTAATAGTTCCATACATTTGATTATTTCTGATAGTGTAAAAAACAAGAAGTATTAAAACTAAATCAGGACTTATTCCATTGAGTGAAAGAAACGGAATTAATGACACTTGTAATATTAAAACGGGAACTAAAAATAAAAATGGAATTAAGCTAGTATTTTTCATTTAAACTTTTTTAGAAGATTTAATTCTAAATTTCTTATTTCTTTTGAAGCAACTACAGGTATAACAAAAACATATTCTACCTTATTAAAATCAACATAAGGAATAACAACAATTTCATTAAAAATTCCTGTTTCAAGATTTTCCATCGAATGTGCAACACCAACAGGAACAATCACAGGAATGATTGAACTCAATTCTGAAATTACAATTCTATCACCCTTTTTTATTTGATAAGTTTTTGGAACATTGATAATTCTTAAACTATTCGATTTCCATTTGAGAACACCGTGCTCACCAGTCCTTTCGGCTTTAACGGTAAGATTTAGAGAATTATTTCTCAGTGTTTTAACTATTGCAAAATCATCTGAAACTGAAAAAACAATTCCTACAAGTCCTTTATCACTTATAACAGGCATTCCAATTTCAACACCATCACTTTTTCCCAAATCAATAGTAACTGTTTCCTGAAGATTATTTATGAATCTTGATACAACCCGAGAACTTAAGAGTTGAAGTTTTGAAGTGTCTTTTAATGCGAGTGAATTTTTTAATTGCTCAATTAACAAAGCGTCTTTTCTCAATTTACTCAATTGAAGCATTAGCTCTGCGTTAGTTTCCCTCAATCTTTCATTATCTTCTTTCAAGTCTTCTGAATCAAAAATGTCAGATAAAACTGAATTGACAATAGCTAAACTGCTGAAAACCATCGCACGAAGCTTTTGAGTTTTTGCGGAAGAATCTAAAGTGATTAAGTAAAGACTAACTATTATTAAAAAAATTAGGACTAGAAATTCTTTAAAGTTTTGCCAAAAGTGATAGAAAAATTTTGACATTAAAATCTTCTATTACGAATTAGCACTTTTGAATAGCTATTGAGATTTTCGATTACTTTGCCTGCTCCTCTTGCAACTGCAGTAAGTGGATCTTCAGCTACGTGAACAGGGAGATTGGTTTCCATCCTGATTCTCTCATCCAATCCTTTTAACAATGCACCACCGCCTGTTAACATTACTCCTCTGTCAAGAATATCAGCAGATAATTCTGGTGGGGTTCTTTCCAAAGTCTGTTTAACTGCATCAACTATCTGAATAACTGCTTCATTCAGTGCTTCACGAATTTCAACAGAACTTACTTCTGTTGTTTTGGGCACACCACCGACCAAATCTCTACCTTTAACTTGAATCGTTACTTCTTCTTTCAATGGAACAGCAGAACCTACTTCACATTTTATTGCTTCTGCTGTTCGCTCACCGATTAAAATATTATGATTCTTCTTGAAGTATTGAGCGATTGCATAATTCATTTCATCGCCAGCAATTCTTATTGATTCTTCATTTACAATACCGGATAAAGCTATCACAGCTATTTCGGTTGTTCCGCCTCCGATATCTATAATCATATTTCCCACTGGAGCATTAACATCAATTCCGATTCCTATTGCTGCAGCCATCGGTTCAGCTATTAAATGAACTTCTTTTGCACCTGCGTGCTCTGCACTATCTCGCACAGCTCTTTTTTCAACTTCGGTAATTCCACTTGGAACAGCCACGATTATTCTTTTGCTAAGAACTGAATTTCCTCTAACTTTTTTTATGAATGCTCTTATCATTCCTTCAGCAATTTCAAAGTCTGCAATAACACCATCTCTGATTGGTCGAGTAACTTTTATTTCTTTATGTTCACGACCTTGCATTTCTTTTGCTGTGTTACCAAGTGCTATAATTTTTTTAGTATTTCTATCGAAAGCAACAATCGAAGGTTCGTTTAGTACAATTCCTTTTCCTTTCATATAAATCAGCGTATTTGCTGTTCCTAAATCCATAGCAATATCGCTTGAAAAAAAATCTAAAAGGCCCATAACTCCTCTTAATGTTTAAAGTGTCTTATACCTGTAAATAACATTGATAATTTATATTTATTTGCCGCCTGAATTACTTCTTCATCGCGGACAGAACCACCTGGTTGAATTATCGAAGTAACTCCTGCTTCAGCAAGTTTGATTACTCCATCTGCAAATGGGAAAAAAGCATCGGAGGCAGCAACTGAATTTGACAAGTCAAAACCAAATTCTTTAGCTTTTGATATTGCTATTTTAACTGAATCGAATCTTGATGTTTGACCTGCACCGATACCTAACGTAACTTTATTTTTGGCTATGATGATTGAATTTGATTTGGTATGCTTTGCAATACTCCACGCAAATATTAAATCACCAACTTCTCTGCTCGAGGGTTTATTTTCAGTAGCAAATTTAAGATTAGAAATATTTAAAGTTGCGATATCTTTATCCTGAACTAAAAATCCTCCGGGGATGGATTTTATTGAAATTCCTTCGGTATTAATATTCTTCAATTTTTTAATAAGTCTTCTATCCTTCTTTTTTTTGAGGATATCCAGAGCTTTAGGAGAATAATCCGGAGCAACAATTACTTCCAGAAAAATTTCATTTAATTTGTTTGCAAGAACTTCATTAACTTCTTCACCAAAAACTACAATGCCACCAAAAGCCGAAATCGGATCTGATTTTAAAGCTTGAACGTATGAATTGAAAGGACTATCCAAGGAAGCAACGCCACAAGGATTATTATGTTTTATGATTACACAAGCAGCTGAATTTAATTCTTCGGAGAGTTCAACTCCAGCAATCAAATCAAGAATATTGTTATATGAAACTTCTTTACCATGTAATATTTCAAAATAAGAATAGAAATCACCAAATATACTAGCTCTTTGATGAGGGTTTTCGCCGTAACGTAAGTTGGCAACTAATTTTTCACTGATTCTTAGATTAAATTTTTCAAAGTTAAATTTATTCTCAAAATAATTTGAGATTGCTGTATCATAATCTGCAGTATGTGAGAATGCTTTATAAGCTAAATTCAATCTGTAGTTTTCATTAACAGAATTACTTTTTAGTTTTTCTATAAAATCAGAATATTGTTCAGGAGAAGTTAGAACAGAAACATACTTAAAATTTTTTGCTGCGGCTCTAATCAAACTTGGTCCACCAATATCAATATTTTCTATCACCTCTTCAAAAGAAACATCTTCTTTTTGTATTGTTTGTTTGAATGGATAAAGATTAACACAAACTATATCAATCGGATTTATTTTGTTCTGTTCTGCCTGAACTAAGTCCTTCTCTTCATTTCTCATTAAAATACCACCAAAAACTTTTGGATGAAGAGTTTTAACTCGACCTTCAAATATTTCAGGGAAGCCAGTAAAACTTGAAATATCAGTATTTGGAATTTTGTTCTCGCTTAACAGCTTGGCTGTTTTTCCTGTTGCTAAAATATTGTAACCAATATCCACCAATGATTTGGAAAACTCGATAATATTTGTTTTATCAAAAACACTTATTAAAGCATATTTCATTTATTAAAGCCTAATTTAATCCAGAATAAAAACTCTGTTACCTTTTATTTCAATTTTATTCAATGCAAATTTCCCGATAACAAATGGTAAAAGATTATGTTCAATACTTAAAACTCTCTCAGCTATTTCTTCAGGAGACTTGACATCACTAATATCAACACACCTCTGAGCAATTATTTTTCCTTTATCATATTCCTTATTCACAAAATGAACTGTAGCTCCACTAACTTTTGCAGATGACTCAAAAACTGCTTTATGTACATTCATACCATACATACCTTTACCACCAAAAGAAGGTAAAAGCGCAGGATGAATGTTAATTATTTTATTTTCAAATTTATCAACCAATGAAGGAGGAATTAACTTTAAGTAACCAGCTAACACAATCAGTTCTATATTTCGTTTTTCTAAAAAAGAAATTAGCTCATCAACTAATTTTTCATCCTGAATTTTTGGAATAATAAAAGTATCGATCTTTTTTGATTCAGCAAGCTTTATTGCGTTACATTCTGAATCATTCGAACACACAACTTTAACTGCAATTAAACTTTTTAATTCCTGATTATCTAAAATAGCTTTGAGGTTAGAACCACGGCCCGATACAAAAACAGCTAAATTCAAAAGAAAATTTACCTTTTTGATTACGAAAATAATATAATCAGTTAAAATTAGTAAGCTAAGGAAGACAGAATGTAAAAATTATTTTTCTTTTTTCTGTGAATAAATCAATGAAGCTTTTACAAACTCTCTGAAAAGTGGATGCGACTTTGTAGCTCTTGATTTCAACTCCGGATGAAATTGACAAGCTACAAACCAGGGATGATCATCCAATTCTATCATCTCAACTAATTCGTTATTTGGAGAAAGTCCACTGAATATTAATCCATTCTCTTGCAAAATATTTCTAAACTTATTATTCACTTCATAACGATGACGATGCCTTTCATAAATATATTTAGCACCATAAGCTTTGAACGCCAAAGATTTCTCAGATAGTAAGCAAGGATATGAACCCAACCGCATTGTTGCACCCATATTGCGTATTGATTTCTGTTCAGGCATTAAATCAATAACAGCTTGCTTTGTTTTCTTAAATTCAGAACTATGTGCGCTTTTCAAACCGCAAACGTTTCTTGCAAATTCAATAATTGCGCATTGCATTCCGAGACATATTCCTAAAAATGGGATTTTGTTTTCTCTCGCATATTTTATTGCATTGATTTTTCCTTCTATTCCACGCTCTCCAAATCCACCCGGCACAAGAATTCCGTTTACACCTTGAAGAGATTTCTCAATATCTTCGGATTCAAGGTATTCAGAAGAAATTGGTTTGACTATAACCTTACTATCATTTTCAGCACCTGCGTGAATAAAAGCTTCAAGAATACTTTTATATGCATCAAGATGTTCCGTGTATTTCCCAACTAAAGCAATTGTAGTCTTTAACTTTGGCTTCAGAACGCTGTTTACAAATGATTCCCACTGCGTTAATTTGATTTTTCTTACTGGAAGATGTAAACGATTTAGAACAATTTCATCCAGCTTCTGCTCGAATAAAACTAATGGTACTTCATAAATAGATGAACAATCATAGGCAGTAATTACTGACTTTGAATCGACATTGCAAAACAAAGCAATTTTTTCTTTTATTTCCTCACTAAGTTTTCTTTCTGATCTGCAGATAAGTACATCAGGTTGAATTCCGAGCTCTAATAAATTCTTTACACTGTGTTGAGTTGGTTTCGTTTTGACTTCACCTGCAGATTGGATAAATGGAACTAACGTTACGTGAATATTTAATGTATTTGTTTTACCAAATTGAAGCATAAGTTGACGCATCGCTTCAATGAAAGGAAGAGACTCGATATCTCCAACAGTACCACCAATTTCAGTAATTATTACATCGTAATCACCTAAATCAGAAAGTTTCAACATTCTCGATTTAATTTCATCTGTAATATGAGGAATCACCTGAACTGTCGCTCCAAGAAAATCACCGCGTCTCTCTTTTGTAATCACATCATAATAAACCTGACCAGTAGTCGTATTGTTAGCTTTTGTCATATTCACATCGAGAAATCTCTCATAATGTCCTAAATCTAAATCTGTTTCGGCTCCATCTTCAGTAACATAAACTTCACCGTGTTGAAATGGACTCATTGTTCCAGGATCAACATTGATGTATGGATCAAACTTTTGTATTGTTACTTTATAACCACGTTGTTTTAAGAGAAGACCAAGTGCAGAAGCAGTTATTCCTTTACCTAAAGAGGATACAACTCCACCTGTGACAAAGATTAGTTTTACTTTTTTTCGAGAAGGCATTTTTAGTTTTTTTGCTTTCAAATATAGAACAGCGACAAGAGATTTACAATTAGTAATTATTTATAATCCCTTAAATATAAATTCTTTTTCGAGTGGCTGAAGCAAAATAATATGAGTAGAAAAAATCTACTCAAAATCGTGTTCAAAGTAGTTTACTGCTCTATCATCAATATTTTGATTGTTTAGTTTAGAGTTTAATCGTTCCTGAAACACTTTAGCAGAATCATAACCATAATGTTTCAAAAGATAATTCAATGCAATTACTTCTGATATTACTGTAATATTTTTTCCGGGTATGATGGGTAATTTGACATAAGGGATTTCTACATCCATTATTGAAAAAGTTTTGTTCTCTAAACCAGTTCTGGTATAATCGCTATCTTCTTTCCAGATCTCAAGCTCAACAATTATTTCGAGACGCTTTTGATATCTGATTGCACGTATCCCAAACATTTTAGCAACATTTATTAAACCCAATCCTCTGATCTCCATAAAATGTTTAGAAAGTTCTACTCCAGAGCCCATCAAAATACCTTCACCTTTTTTTGTTAATATGATTACATCATCAGCTACAAGACGATGACCACGTTCTATCAAATCTAAAGTTACTTCGCTTTTACCAATGCCTGAACTTCCCATAAATAAAATTCCAATACCATAAACATCAACAAAAGAACCGTGAACTGATAATCTCGGAGCAAACTGATCATCTAAAAAATCGCTCAATAAATAGACTAATTTCGTAGTTGAAAATTCAGTTTGGAAAATTGGGACAGAAGCATCTTCCGCAGCTGATAATAATTCATCATTTATTTTATTACCATTAGTAACTATGATGCAAGGAATTTCAAATCTGAAAATATTTTCTAAAGATTTCTTTCTATCTTCAGTCGAAAGTTTTTCTAAGTATTTCAGTTCGGTATTTCCAAATACCTGAACTCTTTTGTAAGAGAATAGATCAACAAACCCGGCTAATGCTAAGCCGGGTCTGTGTAAATTCTGATCAATTATTTTTCTTTCGAGATCGTGATTCTTCGTTACAAGACAAAGTTTACAAATTTTAGCTGCATTTTCATACAAGAAATTTATTGTAATGCAATCTTTTCGAAAAATATTATTCTCATTAATTCTAATCATCTTGCTTTATTCACCCTTTTTGATTTAATAGTTTGAAGTTGAGCCCTCATTTTTTCAACAGCACTGCTTACTGATTTTTTAAAGTCATCGGATTCTACTTTTGAGGTTAAAGTTTGACCGGGAATTTTTAATATTACCTCAGCAATTTTAAGACTATTAACAGCGTTCTGATAACTCAATATAACATCGGCTTTAAGTAAATCATCACTAAATCGTTCAAGAGACATTAACTCATCTTTGATGTAGTCTTTAAGACTATCGTGAGCTTTGAATTTGCGTGCTGTGATCTTGATATTCATACTAACCTCCTGTTTATAAGTTATGATTTAGGATGCGATTTTTTATAAATCGCTTTGAGTCTTTCAACGCTAACTTGTGTATAAATTTGAGTTGTAGATAAATTCTCGTGTCCAAGTATTTCTTTTACAACTCTTAGATCAGCACCATTGTCGAGCATATGAGTAGCTGCACTATGCCTGAGTGTGTGAGGACTTTTCTTTTTGACATCACTTACCTGTGATAAATTTTTTGTAACTATTCTATGTACAAATCTTGGATTGATTTTTCTATTGAATTTATTTCTTATTAGATAATCATCATGACTTTCGGGTGGAAATTGATTCAAATATTCTCTTAAAATTATCTCTGATTTTTCACCAATCGGAACAATCCTTGTTTTATTTCCTTTACCTAATACTTTTAATGTATGATTAGAAAAATCAACGTCTTTAATCTTTAAATTACATAGCTCACTGACTCTGAGCGCACAACCATATAAAATTTCAATAATAACTATTTTAATTATTGGATATTTTTCTCTCGAACTTTGAATTTTATAAGTCTCGATAATTGATTCCGAATCAATCACTGATGGCAATTTTTTTTCTGCTTTCGGATTTGAAATTAGGGTCAAAGGATTTTTCTGAATATAGCCATTATTAAAAGAGAAATTAAACAAGCTTCTAACAGCAGAAAGTTTTCTGGCAATACTTTTATTATCAAGATTGTTATTTGATAAATGAAACAAAAATCTTCTTATAAATTTGTCTGTTATTTCAGTGATATTGGTTTTGTTATTTTCAGCACAAAACTTATCGAAGGTAATTAAATCATTTTTATAAGACCTTATCGTATTTGGGGAGTATCTTCTCACCGAAGATAATTCTGATAAGAATTTTTGAATTATATGACTAATCAAATTATTCATTTAAGTAATTTCTATTTAATAATCGACAAATTCTTAAATGACTTTAATATATTATTCTCCACTTTGGACATTTCCTTTTTTTCAGCTTTAGTTGAATCGTTATAACCTATCAAATGTAGAATTCCGTGGACGATCAAACGCTTTAATTCTTCATTAAGATTATTTTTGAATCTTTGGGAATTATTTTTAGCATCTTCGAGAGATATAAAGATTTCTCCTTCAAGATTAGAGTTACTTTCTGAATAGTTAAAAGTTAAAATGTCGGTATTGTAATTGTGCTTTAAATATTTTTTATTCAATTCTAAAACTATTTCACTACTTACAATATTAACTTCCAAAGAGATAATCTGCAAGCCAAAATATTTAGAGAGAGCTGTAACAATTTTGTGAACATTTTTTTTCGCAATAGATTTATTGCTTGAGAATACTCTCAGATTCTTCATTTTATAAGATATTCTTTAATGATTCCATTGTTATTTCAGAGTATTTTTTGTATCTGAAAGCTGAAGCCTCCAAATCGTCAATTTCATCTTTAGTTAAATCCCGGATAATTTTTGCAGGAACACCAGCAACTAATTTTCCGCTTGGTACTATAAAATTTGGTCTTACAACCGATCCTGCAGCAACCATTGAGTTTTCTTCAACGACAGCACCATCAAGAACAATTGCACCAATCCCAATCAAACAAAGATTTTGAAGTGTGCAACCGTGCAATTTTACAGAATGACCAATCGTAACCTTGTCACCAATATTCAATGGATATTTTCCATTTGTAACGTGAAGCATCGAACAATCCTGTATGTTTGTCATTGAACCAATTTTGACATAATGTACATCACCTCTGATTACAGTATTGTACCAAACGCTTGAATATTCACCAATTTCAACATCTCCAACAATCCTAACTCCATCAGCAAGAAAGACGGAGCTGTGAATTTTTGGAAAAAGATTTTCGTAAGGATATAATTTTCTGCTATCTTCTATTTTTTGAATCTGGGAGGTTGCCATTCTGATTTCTTCCATTTTTTTAATTCTACTGTTACGTTTCCAATGATGACTTTTAATTTTGCATAAATTGGTACTGCGTGTTTGTCGTTACTGAACCATCCTTCAAACGCACCTGTCAATCCGAAAATACCTTTAAATTCCGTTTCACCCAAAAGATAAACACAATCAATTGGATAATCAACAGAATTGATAGAAATATCTTCAGATTTATCATAACAATTAAAAGTTGTTCTTTCAGGTTTTTCATTTATGAATACTGGTGTGTTGTAAGTGCCTTTAATACCTGTCCTCATTCTCGCAAAATAAAAAAGTGATAAACCATCAAGATACTCTCTGTCTAATGATGCTGTTGAATCTGTCCAGATTTCATTTTTAGTTTTACTTCCCTTCAGGACATGAACCTTTCTTTTTCGATAATCAAAATTATAAATCGTGTAAGTGGTATCTTTTCCTAAAATAGTTCCTTTAAAATAAATTGGTATCTGATTTTTATTAAACTTTGTTTCGTAAATCTGATGCAAATCAACAAAAGGCAAACCACTATAAGAATCAATAAAAGCAATTGCAGAATAAATTGAATCAGATTCATTAAAAGAATTCACTTTAAGTTTAATTTCTCCAATGGGAATAAATAAATATTTGACTACATATACAATCTCTTCACCGACATCTATTTCTCTTTGAGGCTTTTCAAATAAGGAATTTTTCTGATCGTTTTTAACTTCAATTTCAGGAAAGTAAATACTAATTTCAGTAACTAAAAAACTTAAATAAGAAACAAAAAAAGCTGAGAATAAGATCAAAGATTTTATCATTATCTAATCAAAGATTCTGCAGCATTAAACAAAGTTATTGCCTTTTTAAACTGATTATCTTCTTCAAGTAGAACCGCAAACCATCCATCATTTTTCCAATAGTTTCGGGCAATCTGAGCTTTTAATCTTGATTTGATGTATGAAGAATCTTTAATCAGCTCATCTTCTTTAATGTTAATTCCTTTAGATTTTGCATAGTTCAGAAATGAATTCAGCAATTTGTCATCTACGAAAAATTCTTTTCTGAACTTATTCAAATCATTTTCAAATTCTGATTTAATTTTATTTCCATAAGTATCGAGATAGCTTAGAATGAATGAATAGAAGACATTTTCTTTAAGCAGATTTTGAGATAATTCTGTTAGTTCTTCGTTTTTTACAATATAATCAGGAGTCACTCCACCTCCACCATAAACTTTTCTTTTTTTGATTAGAGTATAAAAAACTGGTTTGGATGTATCTTTCTCACTTTGATGGAAATAATTATCTCCCTCAGCATCTTCTCTCTCAATAGTTTCAATAAAATAATCTTTTTTACTTTTTTTGTTACTATATGGTCTTTGAATATTTCTTCCAGACGGAGTGAAGTATTCTGATATTGTCAATCTCAAAGCAGAATTATCAGAAAGTTCGAATTGTCTTTGAACTAAGCCTTTACCAAAAGAAGTTTCTCCAACAATCAAACCTCTATCCCAATCCTGAATTGCTCCGGCAACAATTTCACTTGCAGAAGCACTACCTCTGTTAATCAAAATGATAATTGGAATTTTTTCATATGTGTAAGATTCTCCAGCAAAATATTCTTCGTTAAAATCTTTTAATCTTCCTAAAGTATAAACTATTTTCTTCCTTCCGTCCAAAAATAAATCTGAAATTTTAACTGCTTGATTTAAGTATCCTCCGGGATTTCCTCGAAAATCAATTACGAGTTTTTTCATTCCGCTATTTTGTAACTTTTTCAGAGCCTGAAAAAGCTCCTCAAAAGTAGTTTCAGAAAATCTTGAGATGCTGATATATCCAATAGAATTATCAACCATTAGCGATGCTTCGACAGAATACAAAGGAATTTTATCACGAACTATCTCATACTTTATTTTCTTTCCTGAGCTAGGTCGCATAATGGTTACGGAAACTTTTGTCCCAGCCTTGCCACGCAGTTTCTGTCTTACTTCATCATTAGTAATTCCAATGACAGATTTATTTTCAATTTCTATAATTCTATCCCCTGGCAAAATTCCTAATTGTTCGCTTGGTCCTCCTGATATTGGTGAAACAACAGTAAGTGTATCATTAACAACTTGGAATTCTATTCCAATGCCTTCAAAATCACCTCTGAAAGATTCTTCAACTTCAGAAAATTCTTTGGAAGAGATGTAAACTGAATGCGGGTCTAATTCTTCCATCATTCCTTTAATTGCAGATTCAACAAGTTTCTGTGAATCAACTTCTTCGATATAATATTTTCCGGTTAACGTCATTACATCACTAAATTTTTCAATGCTGTCCCTCATGTTATCACCTGAAAATATTTTTTCAACTTGAATTCCGATGAAGACTCCAATTATTAACAACAAAGCAAACAATGGTAAATTGATTTTTGTTTTCATTGTAACTCCGATAAAATCAGGACTTTGAAATTTCAGGTTTCATTTGTGGGAAAAATATTACATCACGAATTGATGGTTGATTTGTCAGAATCATAGTAAGTCTGTCAATACCAATTCCCAAGCCTGCAGTTGGCGGCATTCCATATTCTAAAGCTCTTAGAAAATCTTCATCGATCTGATGAGCTTCTTCATCACCTGATTCTTTCATTTTCAATTGTTCTTCAAATCTCTGCCGCTGATCAATCGGATCATTCAATTCTGAAAAGGCATTACAAATTTCCTTACCAACAACATAGGCTTCAAATCTTTCAACTACTCCGTTTTTAGTTCTGTGTTTTTTAGCCAAAGGCGAAAGTTCTATCGGATAGTCAATTACAAATGTCGGTTGAATTAAATCTAATTCTACACAAGCGGAAAATATTTCATCAATAGCTTTAGCTTTGCTTGTAAGTTTAGATAAATCAACGTGTAATTTTTTTGCTACATCAATTAGCTGCTCTAAAGAAGCATCAATTACATTCAAGCCTGTTTTTTCCTGAATTATTTCCACCATTGAAACCCGTTTCCAAGGTTTTGCAAAATTTATTTTATTATTCTCGTATTCAAATTCAAGAGTGTTGAAAACCTTTAGGCAAACATATTCAAACATATCTTCAACAAAACCCATCATCCAATTATAATCTTTATAAGGGACATAAAGTTCGAGCATAGTAAATTCAGGATTATGCGATCTGTCCATTCCTTCATTTCTGAAATCCTTAGAAATTTCGTAAACGCCATTGAAACCACCAACTATAAGTCTTTTTAAGTATAATTCATCAGCAATTCTTAAGTATAAATCTATATCAAGAGTATTGTGATGAGTTATAAATGGTCTCGCCGCTGCTCCTCCATATAAAGGTTGGAGAATTGGAGTTTCAACTTCAAGGTAATTTTTAGAATCCAGAAAACTTCTAATCGTAGAAATAATTTTTGATCTTTTGATAAAAACATCTTTTATATCTGGATTAACAATCAGATCAACATATCTCTGCCTGTATCTTAATTCTTTATCTGAGAATTGATCATAAATTATTTTATTTCCATTCTCATCAATTACTTCTTTAGGAATTGGAATTGGTCTTAAACCTTTTGCAAGGAGTTCAAATTTTTGAGTGTGAACAGAAATTTCACCGGTTTTAGTTTTAAATACAAATCCGACAACTCCTATAATATCACCAATATCCAAAAGTTTGAAAGTATCATAAATGTCGCCGAGTTCATCCTTCTTCAAATATATCTGTATTCTTCCATTATGATCTTGAATATGTGCAAAAGAAGCTTTACCCATCCTTCGAATAGCCATAATTCGACCAGCAATTTTTACAACTTTATTTTCAAAACTCTCAAAATTAGATTTAATAGTTTCCGAATCAGAATCAACCTCAAATTGGTAAGCAAACGGATTTATTCCTTTTGACTTGAGTTCTTCCAATTCCTCGAATCTTCTTTTAATAAGGTCATTAATGTCTTCTATAGGCAAATTGTGCATCAATTATTCCTTTCTACTGATACTTGCAATTAAGTTACAAATATTATCCTGTAAATTTTCGACAAGCTTTACAGGAACGTTAAAATTATTAACTAAAATACTGAAAGCAACATCTTCATTGTCAAATGTTTTAGCATATCCGCTAAGATTTCTTGCAAACGCGATGAATCCAGTCTTTGCTCTGATTTTATTTTCTGCAGAAGTATTTTTCATTCTTCGTGAAAGTGTGCCATCAATTCCTGCAATCGGTAATGAATTATAAAAGAACGGGAAATTTTTAGATTTATACATTATTTCAAGCAAGTTTAAAATTTGAGTTGGAGTAACTTTATTTAAGTGTGATAATCCACTTCCATCATACATTAAAATACATTCAGGATCAAGTCCAACTAATGAAAACCATTCCTTACAAGCACTAACTCCATTTTCAATGCTACCAATTCCTTTTTTTTCTGCGCCCAAAACTCGTAAAAGTTGCTCAGCATAAAAATTCTGTGAGCCTTTATTTATAACTTTTACAATTTCATGTAAAGATGGTGAATGGTAAGAAAAAAGTAGAGTTGCGTTATCGTAATCAATGATTTTATTATAATCATCAATATCAACAGTGTAACCGATAACTTTAATACCTCTTGACTCTAATCTATTTTTGAAAACGTTAATAGTATATTGAGTAGGATTATAAATAGAAGCGTAAGTTCTAAGAGTATCACTTGTTCTGCTGAATGTCCCGAAGATTTTAATTTTATTTGAATTTCGTTCTCTATAGATATCAATGTTTGTTGACGCCTCACCGGGAGAAACTGGGATGACTTCGTTAATGATATTTATACCTCTGACCTCCGGCGAATGCCGAACAATAACAGAATCATAAAATTCATTGTAAAAAATAGTTATATCAACACAGTTATCATTGAATGACAACGAACCTGAAGGTGCAGCATACCAATAACTTTCATAATCTCTTGACCAACCGATTCCGTAATGAGTATCATCAAAAAGATTATCATCGCCAACAATATTACCACGAATATTTGTGATTCCCATATCTATTAGTGAATCAACCCAATCATCAAAAGTTTTGAAAATGTCACCGTTATAGAATCTTCCCGAGAAGGTAGGATCTCCGCTCCCTCTAATAATCAAATCTCCATAAATAGTAGAGTAGCTTATCTCTCCATTCGTGTAAAGACTTGTATTAAATCTGTATCTGCTGCCCAATAATTCTAAACTGGCAGCGGTTGTGAATAACTTCAGGTTTGAAGCGGGAATAAATAATTTCTCCTCGTTAGTTGAGTAAAAAATTTCTCCATCTTTTAGAGATTTTATGATTATTCCAATGTTTGCATTAAGAAAATTTTTATCCTGAATTAACTTATTAACTTCTTTTTTAAACTCGATAATTGTATAAGTCTTGAAGTATTTAACAGTATCTGGCTGAATGGTTCGAATAGTATCCTGAGCTAAAGCAATAAAAGAAATTGATAAGATTAAAAATGGAACGATTTTAAACATATAATGACTTTACTTTCCTAACCTCATTTTCAGTAATATATCTGTAAGCTCCAATAGGAATATCATCTTTGAAAATAGCAAAACTTTCTCGGTGAAGCTTTAAAACTCTAAATCCAATTTTTTGAAACATATTTTTTACAAAGTGATTTCTGCCTTCAATACATTCAACATAAAAATTGATTTTATCCGATCTCGAAACGGGGTAAATTTTTTCAAATTTTGATTTTTTGTTGTTTAAAGTTATTCCACGTTCAAGTTGTTTCAAAGTATCCAAGTCTGCTGATTTGTCCAATCTCACTTTATAAACTCGGGGAATTTTATTTTTGGGATGAAGTAATAAATTAGCAAAATCGCCATCATTAGTTAATAAAATTACCCCTGTTGAGTCGTAGTCTAATCTTCCAACAGGATAAATTCTTTGTTTTACTTTAATTAAGTCGAGTACGGTCTTTCTATTTTTCTCGTCACTTGTAGTAGAAACATATCCTGAAGGTTTGTTGAGAAGAATATAGATCTTTGACTTTAGTTTGAGAGTTTCACCATCAACTTCAACGATATCATTATCGAGATCTACAAGAGTTGCAAGAGAATTTACTGTATTCCCATTGAGAGTTACTCTTTTTTGTGAAATTAGTTCTTCCGCTTTTCTTCTGGAACAAAATCCACAATCGGAAATAGCTTTATTAATCCTGATTTTCTTTCCCATTTTTTGATTCTTGATTTTCAACAATTTCTTCTATCGCATTCATCATAATTCTATTTTTTTGTTCAATAAAATCTTCATCCTGCATAATTTCTTCTATTTCTCTTGGCTTTGGTAAATCTTTTATATCGCTCAAACCAAAGTAGATAAGAAATTCTTTAGTAGTCGAATAAAGCAAAGGACGGCCGATCGTTTCTGCTCTTCCACTAATGGTTATCAGATTTTTATCAAGTAGTGAAGCAATCACGTAATCAGAATTAACTCCGCGAATTGATTCGATTTCAGGTTTAGTGATAGGTTGTTTATAAGCTATAATAGCAAGTGTTTCCAAAGCTGCCTGACTCAATCTTCTTTTTGATTTTTCAGTTGACAAAAATCCGATGTATTTGGAATATTCTTCCTTTGTAGCGAAAAGATAACCTCCGGCAATGTTCACTATTCTGATTGATCTTCCGGAATCTGAATATTCAGAATTCAATTCACTTATTATCTCAGAAACATTTTGATTGTTTATTTCCGAATCTTCTCCGTCAATACCTTTAATGGTTCGAATAATTTCTGCTTCACTTAAAGGTTCTTCAGATGAGAATATCAGTGCTTCGACAATACTTTTATAAAAACTACTCATTATACTTTGACTATTAAAAAATCGTTGTAAGTATTATAAAATTTTATTATAATTTTTTTTGATTTAACCAATTCAAGAATAGCAATGAAAGTTATAATAACTATAATCTTTTGCTTTATTCCTTCGACAAGCGATAGAAAATGTATTTGTGAGAACTGTTCAAGTTTATTCAAAATAAAATCAATCTGATCAGAGATTGAAATATTTATCTTTCTAACATGATGCACAGGTTTATTTTTAATCCCTTCGATAATTCGTTTAAAGACTTTAGCTATGTCATAAACAGTAACATTTCCTAAAAGAGTTTCAAAATCATCAGGAGGATTACTAACATCCTGAGAAAAATTACCTCTGAAACTAATTTTTCTTTGAGCGGATTCAAAAAAAGATAGTTCCTCTGACATTTCTTTATATCTTTTATATTCTAATAAAGCTTTTACTAAATCAGCACGTGGATCAATTTCTTCACCTTTCTCATCATATTCCTTTGGAAGCAACATTCTGGCTTTAATGTGCATCAGAGTTGAAGCCATCAGAATAAACTCTCCGGCAGTTTCCAAATCAAGAAATTTAATGAAATTGACATAGTCTAAAAATTCTTTTGTAATCTTTGAAATAGGAATATCATAGATATTGATTTCATCTCTTTTGATAAAAAAGAGCAATAAATCCAAAGGTCCTTCAAAATGTTCTAATTTAATTTTATACATCAGCCAAGATTCATTTTTTGATGAACTTCATTCATAGTTTTTTCTGCTACAGTTTTTGCAGCATTCTCTCCATTAGCCAAAATATCCAAAACTTCCTGATAATTACTTTCATAATAATTTCTTTTCTCTCTTAAAGGCGAGAAAAAGTCAGAAATTCTAAGTGTGCATTTTGCTTTGCAATCAGCACAACCCAGCGCACCGCTTTTACAATTCTGATAAATTTCTTCTGTCTCTAAAGAATTAAACTTCTTGTGATATGAATAAATCAAACAAATATCTGGATTGCCGGGATCACCTTTTCTAATCTTATTTTTATCGGTAACAGCTTTTCGGATTTTGGACTTAATTTCATCTGGAGAGTCTGAAAGTAAAATTGTGTTATTCAACGATTTGCTCATTTTGGCATTACCATCTAAACCGGGAAGTCGTGGAAAAGTAGTAAGTAAAGGTTCAGGTTCAGGGAAAACAATTCCGTATTGATTATTAAATCTTCTGGCAATCTCTCTCGAGATTTCTACGTGAGGAACTTGGTCTTCACCAACAGGCACAAAATCACCTTTGTAAAGCAATATATCAGCGGCTTGTAAAACAGGATAACCAAGATGTCCATAAATAACATTATCAAGATTTAAATCTCTAACTTGATCTTTCAAAGTCGGGTTTCTTTCAAGTCTGTTTGCCGTAATGAACATACTGAAAATCAGAAACAATTCTGCGTGTTGTTTGATTTGCGATTGTCTAAACATTAAACACTTATTGGGATCTAAACCTGCAGAAAGCCAATCAATCAGCATCTTAATGGAATTATTATAAATATCTTTTGTATCCAAATCAGTAGTCAGCACGTGATAATCGGCTATAAGAAAATAACATTCATATTGATTCTGTAACTCAATCCAATTTTCTAATGCACCGACGTAATGCCCAATATGCAATAGCCCTGTTGGTCTCATTCCACTTAAAATTCTTTTTTGATTCATAAGATTTGAAAAAAAATTTAGTTTAATTTAAGATAAATAAAGGTATGGTTTCCATTTTTCATCAATTTTGCTAACGATGTTTTTTATAAAAATTACGTGACTTGGTTTATATGGACGTGTTAAAAGTTTCATATTCGCTTCATCTGGAGTTCTATCGCCTTTGATGTTATTACATTTTGTGCAAGCAGTAATAAGATTCTCCCACGAATCATTACCCCCTTTTGATTTTGGAATAATATGATCAACGGTTAACATCAAATCTGACCTTCCACAATAAGCACACTTATAATTATCTCTTCTTAAAATATTTTTTCTCGACAAAATAACTTTTTTGTATGGCACTTTGATAAATTTACTTATTCTAATAACACTTGGCCAGGGGAAATTCATTCTAACTGTTCTAATAGATTTCTTTTCATCCTTGTGAACTATCTCTGCTTTCCCTAAAAAAATCAACAACACAGCCTTTTTGATTGTGCATATTGTAAGAGGTTCATAACTTTGATTGAGAACCAAAACTTTTGCATTTAATTTTCCGTTTGTTGAAATAGTTCGTTCGAAGATTTACTCCTTGTTTTTATATTTGCTGATAATAATAGCTCTAACTATTATCCTCAAGATGAAAATGAATATTGTTATGTATAAAAATGCTTTATAATATTCTATTCCAACCGATTTAGTAAAAATCAGAAGCGCTAAAATTGCAACGAGTAAAATCGTTCCATAATTAAAATATTTATACCAATTTTGATTCATAAAGAATTTTGATTGTTAACTTATCAATACATTTTTATTATTACAATGCATAAACATTATGACAATTACAGTTTATTTAAGATTGCAAAACAAACTACATAATTTTCCGAATGGCTGATTGACAATTTAATCTCCTTATCATCAGAAAGATACTCTTTTAATTTTCCAGAAGTTTTAACAATTGGTAATCCATTTTTTTGATTAAAAACTTCAATATTCTTCCAATTAGCGATTTTCTGTTCTGCTTCACTTAGCGCTTTGTAAATTGCTTCTTTGGCTGCAAACCTTGCTGCAAAATGCTGATATTTATTCACCTTATTGATACAATATTCAATCTCATTTTCAGTATAAATTTTATTAAGGAATCTGAAATCAAATCTGTCAATAACTTTTTTGATTCTATCAATTTCTATGATGTCAACACCAATTCCCAAAATCATTTTAGTAACCTACAGCTCCTCCATAACCTCTTGGATCAGTTGCACCATAAAAAATTCCGTTTTCAATTGCTATTGCTTCGACTCTTCCTAAGATTCTTTTCTCACCAATTACGTGATTTTTCTTAATTAAATTTTCTTTCACATCATAAAGGATGGCTTGGTCTTCAAAATCAATTCGGTCAGGCAACCATTGATGATGAATTCGGGGAGAATTAACTGCTGCCTGAACTTGCATTCCAAAGACTAAATAATTCAATACTACTTGAAGAACCGCAGTTGGAATTGTTGAACCGCCGGGAGATCCAAGAATCAGAACAGCTTTATCGTCCTTTAAAACTATTGTTGGAGTCATTGAACTCAACATTCTTTTCCCCGGCTCAATTTTATTCGCTTCACTACCTGTTAATCCAAATTGATTAGGCTCGCCAGGTTTAGCACTGAAATCATCCATTTCATTATTCAGCAAAAAGCCCGCACCATCAACAACCACTTTTGCTCCATAGGCTGAATTTATCGTCGTAGTAACACTAACAGCATTTCCGAATTTATCAATCACTGAGTAATGAGTTGTTTCCTGACTCTCATCATATTTTGGAAATTCAGTTGGTGAGATTTGAGAAGATGGAGTTGCGTATTCACCAATTTGTGCAAAAATTCGTTGAGCATAATCCTTATTCAATAATTCAATTAGTGGGACTGGATAAAAATCTGAATCACCTAAGTGCTTCGATCTATCTGCATAAGCATATTTGAAAGTTTCTACAAGTTTATGAATGTATGAAGAGCTATTCCATTCATCTTTATTGAATTCAAAATTCTCAAGTAAGTTCAATGATTGAAGAAGAATCACACCGCCACCACTTGGAGGACCCATTGTTACAACTTTATATCCTTTGAATGTAGAAATAATTGGCTCTCTTTCCACAACTTTATAATTTTCTAAATCTTCGTAAGTGATTAACCCACCGCTATTCCGCATTTGATTTACTATTTTATCAGCAACTTCACCTTTATAAAAACCATCTCTGCCTTTTTTAGAAATTAGTTTCAAAGTTTTAGCAAGGTCTTTTTGGATAAATCTATCACCCTCTTCAAACTTGCTACCATTCTTGGTAAAAATTTTCATCGAAGAAGGATATTTTATAAAATCAGAATAAAATGCGTTGATGGATTGAGCTAATCTGTAATCGAGTATAAATCCTTTTTCTGCTAATTTGATAGCTGGTTTGATGACTTCCCTTAAAGGTAAAGTCCCGTATTTTTCCAAAGCATAAATTAATCCAGCCACGCTTCCAGGAACTCCGGATGAAGTCTCACCTTCCTGACTTAGATGAGGTAAAAAATTTCCATTTGAATCAAGATACATTTTTTCGTGAGAATACATTGGGGCTTTTTCCCTGAAATCAATAGAGGTACTTTTACCATTGTTGAAGTGAATAACCATAAAACCACCGCCACCAATATTTCCAGCTGCGGGATAAGTAACAGCTAATGCAAATCCAACTGCTACTGCAGCATCGATCGCGTTACCACCTTTTTTAAGAATTTGAATCCCAACTTCCGATGCAATCTTACTCGCTGAGACTATCATTCCATTTTTCCCTCTGACCGGATCAGGATGCTGAGTAAAAACAAAAGAAGAGAAAAGAAGAACGAAAAAAACTCCTCTAAAAAATATGTGCATCTACTTTTATTCCTTTTGAATTTAGCTGTTCAACTAAAATTTTTGTCAAAGTTTCAAGTTGTTGAATTGATGATTTTAAATTATTGAGCAATTCATCATCATAAAGAATTTTTCCTAAATTATTTTCTCGTTTATTTATCTCATCTGTAAATGAATTCATCTTTTGAACTAATTCCCTCGTTTCATTACTTAAAACATTAAAATTATTAATCAGCTCTGTAACAGATTCCTTATTATCCTTTATAAGATTATTTGTATTTTCTGTTAATTCATTTGCATTTTGAGTTAATTTATTAATTTCTGCTCTATTTTCTGAAATAAGTTTATTCATCTGATTTGATAAATCATTCACATTATTGACAAGCAATCTCAATTCTTTGATGAAATTTTCATCTGATACAACTTTATTTAATGATGAAAGAACAGTTTTAACATCTTTCAGAACCGTAACAAGATCATCTTGCACAGAGCCAAGCAGTGCTATTACCGAAGGGATATCAGATTGGAATTGACCAGTATGGATTTTATTAAAGTCAATTTCGTTTTCAGAAAATCCTGGCTCTATGTCCACTTTTTTCCCACCCATCAAATCAAGCATAACAATAGAGAACTTTGCATCCTCCTTTATTTTAACGTCATTATCAATTGCTGCTTCGACGATCAAATGATTATTCCTTATAACAATATCATTAACATATCCTTTCCTGAAGCCATTAATTGTAACTGGGTCTCCAATTTCAAGTCCAGATACATTCTTAAATTTTATCTTTAGAAAATTTTCAGAACTTCTAATAGATAAATTTTTAGCCCAGCCAAAAATCCACAGGAATATCAGTATTCCGAATATAACTGTTAATCCAACTTTAATTTCAGTTTTTCTTTGTTCTTTCATATTATTCTCAATTTTACAATCAAATTTAACTATTCAAAGTTTCTATTTTAACTTTTTTTATTCTCTTTTTAGCAACTTCAATTACCGTCATTTTTATATCAGAAATATCTAATGAAATTTGTTCACGAGGAATTTCACCAAAATGATTTAGTAAATAAGCCGCTATTGATTCATCTTTTGTTTTTTCATCTAATTTGAATTTTAATTTAGTCTTAGCTTCAATTTCCGAAAAAGTCAATTTTGCATTTACAATAAATTCGTATTCGGAAATCGGATTAATACTTAATTCACTTCTGTCAAATTCATCCCAGATATCTCCAAGTACTTCCTCTATTATGTCTTCTAAAGTGATGATGCCTGCTGTACCACCGTATTCATCAACAACAATTGCAATGTGATTTTTCTTCAACTGAAATTCATTCAACAAATCATCTATCTTTTTAGTTTCAGGGACAAACAGAGGTCGCTTCATTAATGATTTTAGACTTGCTCCTGATTTAAGTTTTGGATTTATATTGAATTTAAATAAATCCTTAGCGTGCAATATTCCGACAATATTATCAATGCTTTTGTCATAGACAGGAATTCTTGAATGACCAGATCTTGTAACTATCTCAATCGCAGTATCAATATTATCATTCATTGATAAAGCAACAATATCAACTCTCGGTGTCATAATCTCAAAAACAGAAATATCCTTAAATTCTGTTAGACTTTCCAAAATTTGCTTTTCGCTTTGATTTAGCTTGATTTTATCTTCTGACAGGGACGAAATATCTGCAATTTCTTCAGAGTTTACTGCAAATTTCTTCATATCAAACTTAATTTTTGAGGTAGCAAATCTTATAAGTTCAGATATAATTTCTGAAATCGGGTAGATGATTACTGTAAAAAAATAGAGTGGAATTGCAATTATTTTGAGTAAATGAATCTGATAATTTGTAGCAATCAACTTTGGAATAAGTTCCCCGAAAATTAATATCAAAGTGCTTATAACGACAATCTGAATCGCAACCATTAAATTGATATCAAGATTATACTTGTCAGAAAGTTCAGTTACAAGAATAACTGAAATTATTGAGATAGCAACATTAACCAGATTATTGCCGATTAGAATAGAGATTAGAAGTCTGCGTGGAGAAGATAATAAAATGTTTAAATACCTTTGAAGAGTATTATTTCCAGAAAAAAAATTGTTTATTTTTTTCTTATCTAATCCAAATAACGCGACTTCTGACCCGGAGAAAAAAGCTGAAACAAATAATAAAACAACTAAAAGAAATAAATAAACTAACCGATCAACTTCCAAAATTTTTCTTTACTAATTATAAATTAAAATGGTAAATCATCATCAGAAGCAACTTCACCGGAAATTTCAGCGCTTGAATTATAATCTTCTGCTGGTTCTTTTGTTGCGTCAGCACTTGGCTCAAGCGGAATTATCTTATCAGCTCTTACTTCAGTTATTGTTCTTTTAACTTTATCCTTATCTTCATAACTGCGTGTTACAAGTCTTCCTTCAACATAAACTTTCTTACCTTTTTTAAGATAATCTTTAAAGAAGTCTGATAAATTGAATGCTACAACATTATGCCATGTAGTTTCGTCTGTCCATTCTCCATTTTTATTTTTATAGCGATAATTTGTAGCAACTGAAAAACTTGTAATTGACAAATTATCAGTTGTAAATCTGTTCTCTGCATCCTTTCCCAAATTACCAATTAACATAATTTTATTTAATGAAAACGCCATAAGATCCTCTCAATTTTTTTTATTGATTGATTTATTCGTTTATAGTTACAATCCATGCATCCTGAAACTCAGGGAATAATCTCAAATTATTCCGGACAATCTCAGCTTCAGATTTTCTTGAAAATCTTTTTTCTAATTGAACAAGATAGAGATTTACTTTGTCACTGAAAGAAATAATTATTTCCTCATTCAACATTTTTTTCGTTTTTTCAGCAAACTTTTTTGCTCTTTGCTCGGAAGTAAAAGCTCCGATTTGAACAAGATAGTAAGAATTAACTGCAACTGATTCTTCTGTTGATTCTGGAATAGACTGATTTATATCTTTATTGATTTCAAGAGAATCCAATTCAACTTGATCAAAAACGTAATTATCCTTTTCCTCCGTTATTTCTTTCGAAGAACAACTTATTAAAAATCCTAAAAACAGAAATAAAATTAATTTCATTTTTATAATTCAGGGTTGCCTTTTTAATTAGGCAACCCTTTTAATAAATTAAAACAAAAGATTATTAAATGCTTCTATCGGAATAATTGGATAACCATTCTGATAACTTATCTTACCTGAAAAAATAAGACTTCCTGGAATTGCAGATACATTTACTAACGGGAATTTAGCATTGAACTTTGAGTTAATCACTTTAATAAACTCATTTGCAATTATACCTTGTCCCTGACTTGATGGATGAACACCATCTAAACTAAATAAACCTCCTGTTACAAAAGTAGTAGTAAATACTCTGCCATTAAATACTGTTCCGCCAGTAAAATCATTCTGACGAATATCTTTGAACAATTTGTTTATATCAACTAGTCCGAAGTTTACCGTATTAGCAAAATTTGCAATAATTGTATTGAAACTATTTACAGCATTTGTCGCAATTTGAATTTCATCAGTATCAAGTATCAGTGCATTTGGCCAGGGATTTTGAGGATGGAATCCAAAAGGTTTCGAAGTATCAATACCAGCAGGGACAGCAATTCCCAAATCACGATAATATTTGGCAGTTGCTTGTCCTAATAAAGGTGCATACGAGCTTCCTCTCAAAGTTACCAGATTAGTACCCATAAGTAAACTAGCAGAATCAGCAAGTCCAACACCACTAGCTTTCTGATAAACTAATCCCATCACTCCAGCAGCTCTAAGTTGTTGCCATGGGGTGGATAATGCAATCTGAGGACCAACTGTAGTAAAAAACGGAATAGAAGTTACATTTGGAATGTTTGCTACTACTCCTTTCCCTTGCTTTCCTGCAGTTGATATTGCATCTGCAATACCATTAAATATAGCTTGAAAATTTGCTACTGGGGTAGGCGCAGATGGTGATACTCCTCCGCTAGTTGCATAGCCTAATACATCATTATTTCCAATCCATAAAGTAATCAAAGATGGATTTTGTTCTAACGCCAATTGAATTGGTGTTTTTGTACCAGTGGTTCCATTTCGTAAGATAATATCAAAAAACGGATTTGGGGTTCCTCCAAATAGAGCTGAAGCACAGTTTGTTGAACTTGTTGCCTGAAGTACATCATATGCTAATGCACCTGGAACTCCCAGATTTTGAAATGGTTTTGGATAAGTTGAATTTAAAATAGATCCTGTTTTTGTATTTGTGAATAAAGTAAATGGAGATAGAGATTTTATCTCTAATCTACCTCCTAAACCAGGATCAGAGACTGCAATACCCGACATTTCCACATCAGCTTGTTTTGCAATTAAGTATGGATATGCATACTGAGTAGCTGATATGTATAGCGTTCCATTCTGATATCCTGCAGTCAGGCTATTACCCAAGGATACCATTTTAGTTAAATTAGCTTCTCCGCTCACTCCATTTAATGAAGGTGGTGCTGTTAATTCTGACCTGTCTTCACAAGCATTAAAGAATAATATGAGTGAAACAGAAAAAACAATTAAAGCAAATAATTTTTTCATATCATCTCCTCCTATAAACTATATAATAAGCCAATTGATAAAACAGTAGCATTTATATTGTAAACCCCATTGAAAGGAGTGTTCCCTGTTATATAATGTTTGGAGTTTTCAACTTTTAATTCATTTCCTCTTATGTAAAGAAATGAACCTCTCAATGAAAGATTATCCATTAACTTGTATTCTGCCCCAATAGTAAAACCAATTCTATCTGTTTCCGGCAAAGATGGAGCGACCATATCATCATCAACAGGTTTTTTATCATAATAAACTCCACCACGAATGGAAAAATCATCTGATAATTTGTAATCCGTACCAAATCTGATAACAAAACTATTATGATAAGATCTCGGACTTGCAATATCCGGATATGCAGGATCAACAAAATCTACTTTCAAAGTATCATAGCTTGACCAGCCGACATATTGAAAATCGGTACTAATTAACCAATCTTCTGTTACATGATAAGCTGCACCAATAGCAAGATTGAAAGGTGTTTTTAATTTAGCAACTACATCACCCATAGGAAGTCTTTTTGCATCCAATAATTGCTTTGCTCCCTCAGTAGTTGCAGAACCATTGAAATCATAATCAATATTGCTTTGGAAAGCTGCACCCAAAGTTAAATCTTCAGTAGCTTTATACATCAATCCGAAGCTGAAACCGAAAGCTGATTTATCTTTTCCTTCTAATGAAATTTTCGCATCACCCTCAAATGGAGTTTGAGAAACTTTTTGTCTGATGAGAACATTAGCGAAACTAAAGACAAAACCAGCACCAACAGAAAGATCATCAGTAATTCGGTATGAAACAGTTGGAGTTAGAGTGAAAATTTGAAGTTCTGTTTCAAGTGCCAAATATCTTCCGATCCAATTATCATCCCATTTAGTACCCAAACCAAACGGAACGGTAAATCCAATACCTGCTGCCCAATTCTCGTCGAAGCTATGAGAAGCAAAAAAGTTTGATGGATAAAAAGTCCTTTTTGCAACTTTGAATTCTTCAACACTTGGGCTAATGCCACGAAATCCTGTTGATGGAGAAACAAAATGTGAACTGAACATAAAGTTAGTTCCTTTAATGTAAGATAATCCGGCAGGATTCCAATATACTGCACTTGGATCATTCGCAACTGCAGTAAAAGCTCCGCTCATTCCTGATGCTTTGGCTCCATGTTGATTAAGTTGAAAACCACCAGCAAAAGTCAGAGAAGTGAAGCAAAGCAATAATGCGAAAAAAGTAATTTTTCTCAAAGTATCTCCTCCTAATTATTAGTTTGTTAACAAACAAAAATTAGTATTTTTTTTCAAATAACAAATTTTTGATTTCAAAAAGAATTGTGTTTTTTTCTATTGTATCCCCTTCTTTTATTCCTGAAAGAACTATCGAACCATCGCTTGGTGATAGTATTTCATTTTCCATTTTCATTGCTTCTAAAATTAGAACAGGCTCTCCTTTCTTAATTATTTCTCCATCTTGCTTGAAAATCTTTAATATCAAGCCCGGCATTGGTGCATATATTCTAATATTTTTCTTACTTTCTGAATTTCCCTTTGCAGTAATCTCCTCTGCTATTTGTTCTATTTTAGTTTTACAATCAACAAGATAACAGGAGTTATTTAAGAAGATTTCAAATGTATTATTCGAATTTGATAAAATTTTACAAGCAAAAGATTTATCGTTAGTTGAAATGTTAAAGTAATTCTTATCAATTTCATTTATCGAAAATGAAAATGATTTATCATTAACGGATACTGTATTTTCATCTAAAAATTTGATTTTATTTTTTCTACCGTTAATGAAACAATAAAATTCATTCATAATTCTGCCTGAACCAATTATTATTTGATTTAGATTGAGGCTCCTTAATCTTAAAAACCGAATTCATTCTAATAAATGAAGCTAAAATTGAAACAACTTCTATTTCTGTTTGGTCAGTTAGTTCATCTGTTCCATTTATAAATTTATTCAAGAGGTCACTTTCAACTGTGTTAATATTATGTTCGCCTTTTATAAATTGTTCTGATTGCAGAATAAATTTTAAAAATTTAATGTTTGTCTCAACACCAGCAATTGAATATTCATTTAATGCTCTTAACAATCTGCTAATTGATTCCTCTCTATCTCTGCCCCAACAAATAAGTTTTGAAAGCATTGAATCATAGTTAATTGTTATTTCAGAATTTTCATTTACTCCTGAATCAACCCTGACACCAAGACCACCCGGTTCTCTATAAAAAATAATCTTCCCGGTACTTGGTAAAAATCCGTTATATGTATCTTCTGCATAAATCCTGCATTCGATTGCATAACCTTTTTGCTTAACTTCAGACTGTTCGAAAGAAATTTTATTACCAGATGCAATATTTATCTGCTCCTTGACCAAATCTATACCTGTAACTAATTCTGTAACAGGATGTTCGACTTGTAATCTTGTATTCATTTCCAGAAAATAAAAATTATCATCCTTATCCTTAAGAAGTTCAACTGTTCCGGCATTCGTATAATTACAAGCCTT